>PJEL010000234.1_pt1 | contig 67142 bp, 55 predicted proteins | sample 1853271 | NCBI WGS metagenome assembly PJEL01 (sample SAMN08108733, study PRJNA415343) | Invertebrate metagenome, whole genome shotgun sequencing project. | host: Globobulimina | place: Sweden: Gullmar Fjord | collected 2015-08
CCTGTCACTGCACCTGTGATAACTGCGTATTTAAGTTCAGTGGTAAGGTCAGGCACAAGGGTGCTGAGATAAGCGATGCTTGCGTTGTCGTTGAAGGCGGTCAAGACGGTTGTGCTGAGCATCAACGGGACCTCAGTGAGATTCTCCAGAACCGGAATGATCCACCAGCCCTGAACCCCTCCATGGATAACCAGGCCAGCCAGGAAGAATCCGACCAGAAGAGCCGGCTTCAGATCAATCCTGTTCTGGTACGGAAAGGTGACCTGTGCAAAACCGATCAGAAAGAGGAAACCTGCAATGAATAAAGCTGGGTGGTGAGAAGTTATAACAGTCCATATGATAAAGCAGACATGAACGATCATGACCCATAAGGGCACCCTGTCTTCCCTGTTGTCCCAGTTGGGATCGTGATACATCGGACGTTCGTTTTCCGGCAGCAGCCCCGGCAGTGTCTTTCTTATCTCCTGCAGTTTGATATCCTCAAATTTTTCTTCAAAGGCCTCTTCAAAATGATATAATTTCAACTCCCTTTCAGGAATGTTTTTCACCATTGAAGCTTTCAGTGATGATTTTATCCTATCGCATCTCTCTTCAAATGCAGAGGTAAATCCCACTTCTTTGCTTACAATATCTTCGACCATATCGAATTCCGCTTCCAGTTTACTCTGCTTTACATAGTGCTTAATCATCTCTTTCTGCAGCCTGGCGATTGCGAATTTTCTCTGTAATTTATTAAGGTCGTTTTTGAAAGAGAAGTAATATATGCTGTTAGAAATTATAATTCCCAAGACCGCTTTCCATCCGAAGTTGCCGAACATAAAACTGAAGTCCCAGTCCCATGGTCCGGCCACCATGAGAACAGGTGGTGAGGCAAAATTGGATAATGTTCCTCCTACAGATATGTTCACAAATAACATGCCGATAGTAGCGTATTTGAATTTTTCAGCAGGCCTCAATTCGTATAATTTATCGGCAAGCAGAAGGGCTGAGATCGTCATGGCTGCAGGCCCTGTGATCAAAGAACCAAGAAGAGGGCCGATCGTCAGAAGAGTCAGCCACCATGCCGTAAGTGTCCCTCCGGCCATATGGGCGATCTTCCACATGATCAGTTCGGACAACTTAAGGATTGGACGCGTCGAGGCCAGTGTCATGATGACGACCACAAACATGGCCTCAGTGAAGTCTACCTTATGGCTGATATAGTAAGCCACAGTCTGCCAATCATGAAAGAGCATGATAGCTGCTACAAGGGCGACCGCCCAGAGCCCGAAAACAACCTCTATTGTTCCGAGGAAATGAAAGGCCCCTGCGCCTAAATGTACGGAATTTTTATCAGCCTTGCCTGTCTTTTTCTTTATTTCATGCTCGGAATTCCATTTATCAGAGATCGAGAGGAATTTGCTTGTTAAAAAGGTATGTATTATGGCGAATAAAAAGATAAAGCTGGCGACTAAGTTGAATGGTTCTCTTGAAATGCGGTTAGATAGAATTGCTCCGATACTTGTGATATCATCATCTGTATAACTGTCAATGTTTCTGGGAAATAATATATCTTCAATATAATCATGTCTGCCCCCTCCATCTGCTGAATAGACAATAGATGCAGTACAGACAACAAGAATTATTAGAATTAAAAATGTCTTGTAATAAAGTTTCATTCATCAGAATTAAATCTATTAATCTTGATGTGTCTCAAATATTTCATTGAAGTCATCAGTCAGTTTTTTAAAAGCTTCCAGGATGTCAGGGTCAAAGTGTTCTGGCATTGTCCTGCCGTCGCCTACGGTTATTATTTCGACCGTTTTATTATGATCAAAAGCAGGTTTATAAGGACGCTTGCTTCTCAGCGCATCATACTGGTCTGCAATGTTCATTATTCTTCCCGGCAAGGGTATATTATCTCCTTTTAATTCATTGGGGTATCCTCCACCGCTCCACCGTTCATGGTGAGAATGGGCTATCTCCTCACCTATCTTAAGAAAAGGTGATTCTGAGCCTTTGAGAATATTCGCGCCGATGGTTGTATGTGTCTTCATAATCTTCCATTCAGATCCTGTGTGTCCGCCCGGTTTCAAAAGAATATCATCAGGAATCCCCACCTTGCCGATATCATGCATAGGTGCGGCATAGAAGATATTATCCGAATATTCGTTGTTCATGCCGAGTTTCTCAGCGATCAACCTGCAGTAGAACCCCACCCTCCTTATATGTGCTCCTGTCTCATCATCTTTATATTCGGCAGCAATGGTAAGGCGCTGTACGGTCTCTACATAACTTGACTCGATCTTTTTGTGCGCTTTCCCCAAGCTTGCAAAGGCCTCTGACAGCTCCTTTGTTCTTTCTGTAACCTGCTCTTCAAGAATGATATTATGGTCTTTCAGAAGATCATGATACTTTTTTATCTGAATATTATTTTTGATACGCAGAATGACCTCTTCAGAATCGATCGGCTTTGTAAGGAAATCGTCAGCTCCCTTTGAGATACCCGTGATCCTGTCCTCTCTTGAAGCAAGTGCTGTCACAATTATTACAGGGATATGCTTTGTCAGTTCATTTGCCTTGATCCTTTCGGTCGCTTCAAAACCATCCATCTCCGGCATCATCACATCCATCAGTATCACATCAGGCAGGTATTCAAGCGTCTTCTCAACAGCTTCACGTCCGTTAGCAGCAGATGCCGTGTCATAACCAAGGCTTGAACACAAGGCATTCAGGATCTTTACGTTTTTTGCCTCATCATCGACTATGAGGATCTTTTGTTTTTCCATTTCATCGGTCATCTGTCCACCTCTTTGAGTTATATATTTTTGTTAATGCATAATTTCTTTTATTACTTCAATAAATCTATCGATATCTATTGGTTTGGGGATATAAGCATCAAAACCTTTATCAAGGAACTTTTCCCTGTCGCCCTTCATCGCATATGATGTAAGCGCGATTATCGGGATCAGCTTTGTTGTTTCATCCGACCTTAGTATCTTTACCGCTTGTATCCCGTCCATTACAGGCATCTGTATATCCATAAGTATCAGGTCAGGGATATTCTCTTTTGCCATCTCGATCCCTTTCCTGCCGTTTTCAGCATCTATAGTCTCGTACCCGTTTTCTAGGAGAATAACTTTCAGAAGCTTTCTGTTCTTCTCGTTGTCATCAACAATTAATATTTTCAGCTTATCAGTCTCTGGCATTTCAATCCTCTTCAAAACATCTTTAGGCAATTTAATTTAACTATTGATAATTTCCTTTACTGTTTTAAGAAGTTCATTAATATCCACAGGTTTTGGGATGTAAGCATCGAACCCTTCAGCAAGAAACCTCTCCTTGTCACCTTTCATCACATATGAAGTCAGTGCAATGATTGGTATGTTTCCTGTTGACTCATTTGATTTAAGTATCTTCATAGCCTCCAGCCCGTCGATCTCAGGCATCTGTATGTCCATCAAGATCATGTCAGGCAAGTGCTCTCTTGCCTTTTCTATCCCTTTTTTTCCGTCTTCAGCTTCGATCGTTTCATAGCCGTTGCTTTTAAGGACAACCTTTACAAGCTTAAGGTTCTTTTCGTGATCATCGACAATCAGTATTCTCTTTCCCATATCATCACCTCATAATAATTCAATTTATTATTCTTTTGATTTTAAAGGAATAGTAAATGTGAACCTGCTGCCCTTCCCAAAATCGCTCTCCACCCATATTCTGCCGCCGTGCTCTTCAATTATTCTTTTACAGAAATATAATCCTATGCCTGCGCCTCCATGTCTCTTCTTGAGGACATCTTCAAGCTGGTGAAAGGGCTTGAAGAGTTCAGGAATGTCCTCAGATGCAATGCCTTTACCAGTATCCTCTACGCTTATCTCTACATGATCTTTTTCCTTCTTTACCTTGACAGTAATGGTTCCGCTATCAGGCGTAAAATCAACTCCATTCTCTATAAGATGCTCTAGAACTTTGCTCAATTTATCCTTGTCAGCATCAACTCTAACGTTTGAACCGGCCTTTACTACTATAAATTCCATCTTCTTCTTTTTTGTGCTCTTTTTTATTTCTTGAAGACTTTCCTCAATTAAACGATCAATCTCAACGCTGGAAAATATAAGCTCCATTTTATTGAAATCCATACTGCTTACACTCAGGATATTTTCTATAAGTGCATACAACTCATTAGAGCTCTCTTTTATATCTTTCATATATCCCTTCTGGGTTTCTGTTAGTTCACCGGCCATACCGTTAAGCATGACATCTGAAAAACCGATCATTGAATTAAGAGGGGTTCTCAGTTCGTGAGACATGTTTGCGAGAAAATCGCTCTTTGCACGGCTTGCATGCTCTGCTGTGTCTCTGGCCTGTTTGAGCTGCCGCTCACTTCGGCTCAGCCTTGCAGCGGCAAAAGCTATACCTCCTGTTCCCAGAAGCAATAGAAGTATATGGGCCAACACCAGGTTGAGATTATATTTATGCAGGGAAGTCCAGAGAGGCTCCATGGGTACTGATACGCTAATCCCTCCTCTTATGTCTCCTTCTTTATACCCCTGTTTTTCGTGACACTTCAGACAGCTCTTCTCTGTAACAAGTGGAAACATCAGGCGCATATACTCTTTGCCCTCCACCATCTCTATCGAGTTGGCTTCGGTCATGCCCTGCTCAAATGACTTGAGCATCCCTCTCTCCCAGGGGTCTGGAGTGTTCATGGGACGGATAGGTTTGAGGCTTGTGATGTGTCCCTGAACACTATATCCCTCTTTAGCCAGTTCATATACCTGCCGCATCATGTAGGCCGGGTTGATCATTGTCAGAGGCTTGCCTGAAGGGGTTGAGATATCGCGTTCCGTTATATCCTTCAAATAAGGATTTGGAGCTGTCTTGTCAGTTACAGGCGCGTAGAGACCTCCATGATTTGCGTTCCATCTACGAAAGAGCAGATCTTTCTCATAAGCAGTCCGTGCCTGTACACGGGCAGATTCCATTATCTTTTCCTTCTCCTGGATCATATTCCACCCCAATGATATGAAGATGATCACTATCCAGACCACTGCCAGTACCCAGAAAAAATGCTTCAGCAAAAAAACCTCGGTGTTATTGTTTTTATGTTCCTTCATTATTTCTCACTGTTATCTTTGTCAGCTTTATATGGAATAACAAAAACAAACCTACTGCCTTTACCGACCTCACTTTCAGCCCATATTTTGCCGCCGTGCTCTTCAATGATCCGCTTGCAGAAATACAGGCCGAGTCCAACACCTTCATGTTTTTTTGTATAGAACTCTTCGAGCTGCTGAAAAGGCCTGAAGAGTTTTGGCATGTCATCAGATTTAATGCCGGAACCGGTATCTTTAACACTTAACTCCAGATGATCACCCTGCAGTCCGGGAATATCCACTTTCCTTTTTGCTCTAACTGTAATAACCCCGCCATCAGGCGTGAATTTGAGGCCATTCTCTAAAAGATGACCTAACACCTTTCTTAGCTGTATCTCGTCAGCCTCGATCGTGCCGACTCCTGACTCTACTTCAACCTGAAACTTCATGTTTTGCTTTAAGGCCTGCGGTTTAAGAGGATAAATACTTTCCTCTATCAAATCTTTTATGTTAAGACTTGAATAGTCGAGCCCCATCTTTCCTGAATCGATCTGGCCCATATCAAGGATCCCGTTAATAAGGGCAAGCAGCTTATTGGAACTTTCATGTATGTCTTTCACATACCCTTTCTGGTCATCTGTCATTTCTCCGGCGATACCCTTATGCATGATATCGGAAAAACCGACTATGGAATTAAGAGGCGTCCTCAACTCATGAGACATATTTGCAATAAATTCGCTCTTCGTCTTACTGGCGGCCTCTGCTATATTTTTTGCATCTTCCAGTTTGCCATAAGATCTTTCAAGAGCGTTCCTGGTCTCCCTCAACTCTATAATTACAGGTATCCACTTCCAGAAACCAATGGCAAGCAGAAGAAAACCTATCAGAAAACCTACGACTTTCTCTAAAAAAGCCTCATATTTCGTGTCGCCGATAATGATATATCTGTTTAGTGAATCAAAGTTATCGGATATATCGACCACCATTCCGAAGAAAATGAATGCAAAACCTAAAATAATATATTGCCAGCCCGGCTGTTTTTGAATGTCTGCCTTCTTACCAATAATAAGCAGATAAATTAAGATGCCGCCTGTTATCACTGCCCTGACACTTTCTAATATGATGTCCCACATTATGCTTACCTCTTAACAGTTGCAGCCTTTATGTTTTATTATTTACTGGATGAACAGGAATCATAAATGCAAATTTACTGCCCTTGCCGACCTCGCTTTCAACCCAGATCTTTCCGCCGTGTGTATCAATTATTCTTCTGCATAGATACAGTCCGATACCGGTTCCGCCGTGCTTCTTTGTTACAAAGCTCTCAAGCTGCTGAAAGGGTTTAAAAAGTCTTACTATGTCCTCTTCACTGATACCGGGTCCTGTGTCCTCCACACTGATCTCAATGGAGTCTTCATCCTGATCAATTACATCGCTCTTCTTTTTCGCCTTCACAGTAATAGCGCCTCCATCCTGAGTGAACTTTATAGCATTTTCAATTAGATGAGATACGACTAGTCTCAACTGTGTCTCATCAGTCTCAATACTGCCTGTCCCCTCTTCTATCTCCGAAGAGATCTTCATATTACGACCTGAAGACATCTCTCTGGTATTCAGAATAATCACGTCAATCAATTCTTTTATATCGACTAAGGAGAGATTAAGCCCTGCTTTTCCAATATCCATCTTGCTAACGCTAAGGATATTATTAATAAGAGCAAGGAGATGGTTTGAACTTTCATTTATATCTTTCAAATAACCTTTTTGATCATCAGTGAGTTCACCGGTTATCCCCTTGACCATAATGTCTGAAAAACCTATGATCGAATTTAGCGGCGTCCTCAGTTCATGTGACATATTTGAAAGAAATTCACTCTTGGCCTTATTTGCTGATTCAGCAAGCTCCTTTGCATGCTCAAGCTGCCGGGTTTTTATCAAAACATTATCTTTCTCTTGCTTCAGTTCATTTACCATACTATTAAAGTTCCTGCTCAGGACACCTATCTCATCAACAGACGATGAATTGACCTTCTCATCAAAGTTTCCATGCGCTACGCGCTGAACTGCTATGGAGAGTTTTTCAATAGGCTGGGTCAGCCGTCTTCCAAAATAATAGAAGACAGATGTAAATATAATCATTAAAGATATTCCGAGAATGAGAAAGTTTCTGGCCAGCCTGTTGATCGGCTGGAATACTTTGTCATAGGGCATCTGAAGTATCATCTTCCAGGCACTTCCCTTGTAGTCCAGGTAACCCTGCTGCAAGACAACAGTAGACAAAACCTTAAAACCTGTGCCCTCTGTATGTGAATGAGCATGGATACCGCTGCCGGTTCTATTGGCGGCATTAACATCCTTCACAAAATTTAAATGTGTGTAGCTTTCTCCTAAAATAAATTCGTCGTGCTCATAACGGTCACCGATAAGCATGTCACTGTTGTTTAAAAGATGTGCCTCCATCATTGGATCAACTTCATCTAATATTTTCATAATAACCATCCAGTCAAAATGACCGACAACTACACCAGATACCGGTCTTTCGGGAAGTTCCTCGTTTCTGATCGGTGCGGCAAAGATAACGGTAGGCCTGCCGGTATCATCGGATATTATTAAATCTGAGTAATACACTTCACCTTTAAGTGCTTCTCTGAATGCTATTATCCCGTGAGGTTTCTCATCTACATTCTCACCTATTTCCGATCTGTTGGTGGCAGTTACTATTACACCATCTTTGTTGAGCATAAAGAGTGATTCCCACGGCCCGGTCAGATGTGTCATTTCCTCAAGGTTCCTGTCTATGCTCTCAGTAACTACAACATCGTTGAAATCATTTTCACCGTGTTCATTAAACCATTCTTCCATTATTTCGTCATCGGCTATCGCCTTGATATCCCTGAGAGCATAATATAAAGTCCGGTCAACATTGGCCATTATCTGATGGGTTACATTTACATGGGAAGTAATTAGGGATTCTTTCATTATCGACCGTGCCGCAAAGAAGCTTGATAGTCCTGTTATCGGCCCGATGATCAACGTCATAATAAAGACAATGCCAATAAGCTTTGTTGAAAACTTCATCCTTGACCCTCTCTTTTCTCTCCATTCAAATTTGTACGTGGTATCACAAATGCGAATTCACTCCCCTTCCCCACTTCACTCTTGACCCATATCATGCCGTCATGCAATTCGACTATCTTTTTACAGAGGTTAAGGCCCAGCCCTGTACCCTGATGCTCCTTGGTCAATGTAGACTCAAGCTGCTGAAACGGCTGAAATAGCCTCTTCTGGTCTTCAGGCGATATGCCGATGCCAGAGTCCTCAATAGATATCTCTATATAATCTTTCCTGTCTTTTGACACCTGTGCCGTAACACTTACCGAGCCGCCGTCAGGTGTGAACTTCATGGCGTTGCTAAGGAGGTTAAATACCACCTGCTTGATCTTCCTCTCATCAGCATTTATATCGCTTATACCTTCATCAATATCTATTGCGACCTTTATCCTGTGTTTCATAGCTTTTTCTTTAAACATAACAAGGCTTCCTTCGATCAGAGTCTTCAGGTCAAACTGACTTAGATCAAGCTCCATCTTTCCAGCCTCTATCTTGGAGAGGTCGAGGATGTCGTTTATCAGGTCCAGAAGGAACACCCCGCTTTCGTGTATGTCATTAAGGTACTCCTTTTGAGGATCAGTGACAGGGCCGGCCATCTCGTTCTTCATTACATCAGAAAACCCCAATATTGAGTTTAGAGGGGTCCTGAGTTCATGTGACATGTTCGCAAGAAATTCAGACTTGGCCTTTGTTGCTTCTTCAGCAAACTCCTTGGCTTTATCAAGATCCTCCATCATGTTCAGCATTGAACTACGCGCTTCTGCAAGCTCCTCTATATGCTCATGAAGCTCCTGTTCGGCCTTTTTGCGTTCAGTGATATCCTCTTTTACAGCAATGAAATGCGTTATCTTTTCATCTGAGTTTCGTATGGATGAAATAGTCGCATTCTCCCAGAAGATCTTGCCGCTCTTCTTTTTATTGGCAAATTCCCCCCGCCACTCCTTCCCTGACTTGATCGTATCCCAGAGGTCCTTATAAAACTCAGGTGACTGCGTACCTGAGCTCAGTATGCGGGGATTCTGGCCAAATACTTCACTGAAACCATAGCCTGTCACTTCAGTGAACTTTGGATTTATATACTCGATCTTGCCTTCCTGATCAGTTATAACGACTGATACAGGACTCTGCTCTACTGCCTGCGATAATTTACGCAGGTTTTCTTCGTTCCGCCTGCGCTCTGTAATGTCCCTGAAACTTTTAAGCAGACCGATAACTTCACCGCTCTCGATAAATGGCATCCCTGATTCGATCATGAACCTTTCATTGCCTTCTTTGTCAACAAAAGTGAATTCATGTTCAATTCCATCCTTTCCTGCCAATATCCTTGCGAGGTTGCAGGAGTCTTCACCTGCTGTCTTCAGGTGGCAGACAGATTTAAGCGCTTCATGACATTTTTTCCCGATGATCTCATCTTTGCTACCTCCCCACATATACTGGAATGTATCATTGATCTTTAAAATATTACATTCTTTGTCCACATAGACAAGGCCTTCTTTTGTCAGATTAAATAGGCTGTCAATCTCATGTTCAGCCAGTTTGAGGTCGGAGATATCCCGGGCAAAAGCAACGAAGCGTGTCTCATTGCCAAACATGATGGAACTTGCAGTTACCTCAACTGGAAAGACATCGCCGTTCTTGGCTCTGAGAGATGATTCGAAAGTCATTGAACCGCTGGACTTTAACTCATTGGCAAACTGCGGCCACTTTTCTGCCGTTATTACCATGTCGATTTCAGGAACATGCATGTTGAGCAGTTCCTCTTTCGTATAGCCCAACCTTGCGGCAGTGGCTTTGTTGACATAAATAAGACGGGCGTCTTCAACTGCCGGCCAAAAGGCCATATCAACGGCATGCTCCACTGCATACTGCACGAACTCCAGTGCGCGATTGGCTTCAAGCAGCGATTCTTCCGTATGAGTGCGTTCCGTGATATCACGACTGACAACAACAGCATGAACAGTTTCACCTCCGGGTTCAATGTATGGATAGAATGTCACATCATAATGACGATTTCCCTTTGGGCCGGTCTTAAACCATTTTTTAAGTGATATCTCTTCCCCGCTTAAACATTTGTCCAGATTCGGTTTGATATCTTCCTCAAAGATCTTATTCCCCCATGCCTCGGCAACGCTCTTGCCGATAATAGTATCCCGCTCCATCCCCATTGTCTTACACCATTTGTCATTAACTGCTTTATAGATATAGTCATTGCTGATAAAGGTCATCATATCTTTGACAGAGTTGACAATGAATTCGTATCTTTCTGTAAGCACCTGGGCCTGCTTGCGTTCGTCAACCTCATTGGCAAGACGCTGGTTCCAGTAGATGAATACAGCAAGCAGCAGCGCTGCTCCCAGAATCAGCTTCCATGAGAGGGAATAATCGATTTGTTTTTCAATCTTGATATTGGTCCATCGGACACGAATATTGTTTTGCTCATAATCACTAAAGGTCGCAAGACTCCTGTCAAGAATATTGACAAGCTCGGGCCAGTCCTTACGCACGGCGAAAGCCAGCTCAAAGTTGTAGGAGGTAGTACCTGCGACCTTCAGATTTGTTATCCCAAGTTTCTGGGATATATATGTTATTGAAGCAAGATTGCCGATAAAGGCATCTGTTGAGCCTTGTGATACACTGCGCAAAGCCTCCTCAATGTTGTTGACCGTAATAAAGCGATGGCCGGGGTAATCTCTGCTAAATAGTTCCTGTGTAACATATCCCTTGATGACTGCGATGCTCTTGTCAGCCAGCTCATCAATACTTGCAATAAAGGGTGCGTCATCACGAGTAAGGATGACCATTGGTAAACTGATGTATGGTTTGGTGAAGTTTAAAAACTCCAAACGCTCCGGGCTTTGCATAACAGCGGGAAGAATATCGATCTCACCTGCTTTTGCCTTTTCTATAACCTGAGCCCAGCTTAGACCCTTAAGAGGCTGCATGTCTATATTAAGTTTTGTGTTCAGTGTACGGACATAATCAGAAACGATACCGCTGTAAACCTTTGTTGCATCAAAGTATTCAAAAGGAGCCCATTGCGGGTCCACACCAAGACGGATATCCCTGTGGTCAGCCAGCCAGGTCTCTTCGTCTTCTGTAAGTTCAATACCCTGGCTCTCATCCCCGCCTACTGCCCATTTCTTCCGGAGATTCATAAGTTCATCAGGCTGAACGGCATTTATTGCTTTCTGAAAAATATCCCGTAGAATGGGCCAGTCCTCTCTGACGCCGATATTGATCACACCTTTAAACCGTTCATCATCTACTAAACCTGTCAGTTTGAGACCGGTTATCATACGGTCGGCCAAGAGATAGTTCATAACGCCCTCGCGACCCATGGTCGCATCGGCCTCCCCGGAAAGAACCGCCATAATGCAATCCATCTGATTGATCAATTGAACCTGTTTGATCTTAGGGTAATACTTTTCCAGCAGCTTCTGATTGGAAAAACCTTTGGGCACGGCCATGGTCAGTCCATCTTTCACCATCTGCTCCAAAGAGGTTATAGCCTGCTCTGATTTTTTTGAGTAAATACCGTTTAAGGCTGTGAAATACCCATCCGTGAAATGGATATACTCTCTGCGTTCCTCAGTGTTCGCAATATTAAGCATGACATCCAGATCCCTGGCTTTGATCATGCCCATAAATTCATTCCATGACGGGCCGCTTACATACTCAACTTTCAAGCCCAGACTGTTCGCCAGTGTATTCATATAGTCGATTGAATAGCCCAACGGCTGACCGTTTTTATTGAAATTGAATGGAGGCCAGTTCATTTCATTGTGAACACGAATGACAGGGTGTTCTTTGAGCCAGGCTTTTTCCTCTTCAGTAAGATCGGTCATGTCTGTTTGCTTCTGTCCGACCTGTACAGGCACCCACCTCTGGCGTATGGCGCTCTTTTCATCTTCTGTTATGGAATCGAGTGTTTTGTTCAGAATATTAACAAGCTCGGGCCAGTCCTTTCGTACGGCAAATGCAAGAGGGAATATCTTTGGAGAGACATGTGAAGGTATCTTCAGATTTGTCAGGCTCATATTCTGGATGACATGTGTGGCAACAGCAAGGTTTCCGATCACGGCATCGTTATGTCCCTGCGAGAGAGCAAGCATCGCCTCCCTGAATGTTTCATAGAGAACAGGCTTAAGGTCGGTCTCATCTTTTAAATAACCGTGATGTGAGCTGTTGGCCTGCAATGCAACCTTCTTGTCTGAGAGATTATCGATGGAACTGACCGTTGAATCCATGCGCGTAATAATCACACGGGGGAAGCCCACATACGATTTTGAGTAATTAAAGTATTTCTTTCTCTCCTCGGTGATACCGACACTCGGCAGTACATCAATCTCACGCTTCTTGGCCTTCTCAACAGATTCACTCCAGATCAGTCCGATGACCGGCTTCATTTCCAGCCCCAGGCGCTCGTTGATCAGTTTGATATAATCAGCAGCCATTCCCCTATATCGTCTTTCATCATCAACAAACTCAAAGGGGGCGAATTCATGATCCACACCCAGACTTATCTCCTTATGCTCTTTGATCCATGCCTTCTCATCGTCAGTCAATGGAACAGGGGGTAAATGCGCCATGACAGTCTCAACCTGGGCGACCTCAAGATGGCTCCAGTTTTGAAAGATTGCCAGCCGCTCGTCATCTTTCATTGAATCCAGTGCCTTGTCAAGGATTGAGGCGAGTTCGGGCCAGTCCTTTCTCACGCCAAAGCGCTGCTCAGACAGGCCCTGTGCGTAGAGTGCGGCAAAGCGCATGTTCGTAAGTCCCTGCTGGGCGATCAGGTGCTGGGCCATGCCCATTGCAGCAACAGTGGCATCAGCTCTACCGATGGAGACGGCCTCGATAGCCTCAGTCAGACTGTCAAGATAATATGGGATAAGATCGGGAAACTCCTCAAGGATATATCGGGTAGTAGAGTATTTCTCCACAAGGGCAAGGGTTTTACCTGCAATATCTTCACGACGGTTTATGATCCCGTTGTCCTTCCGGGTAATGATGTATTGTGCAAGAGATATATAAGGACGGGTGAATTCAAACAGCTCCTCCCTTTCAGGCCGTTTGACCAGAGTGGCGATCACATCGACTTTATGCTCCAGGGCCGCGTCATAGAGAAGCTTCCATGTCCCTTTTGGATAGATATTAAGTCTGAGACCGGAGCGGAGCGCCACTTCACGCGCGAAATCCACTGCTATGCCGATGAACTCACCCTCTTCGTTCTGAAAGCTGTAAGGGGCATAGTCACCGTCAAAAGCTACTGTAATCTCCTCGTGTTCTGCCAGCCAGGCCTTTTCTTCAGGTGTGAATTCGATAGATGCTTCCTGTGCAAAAACCAGACCGGTATAAATAGACAGAAAGCCTGTCATTAACAGGCCAAAGATGAACACACGCATTGATCTACTATTAATTATCTTCATCACTCAACGATCTTATACTTCTCCTCATGTCCAAGTCTAACGAGAAGTTCATTGATTTCTTCCTTAAATTTGATCATCTGCTGTTCTCGTCCTATTGACAAACGGTTGAAACGCTCCAGTTCATCCATATAGCGACTAAATTTCTCCTGTGACTCCTTGCGGTCAGTAACATCCCTGAATGAAGCTACAAGATGGGCCTCACCATCCATCTCGATCAATCCGCTGGTAATATCTGCAAAGAAGATCCTGCCGTCCTTTCTTTTCACAGGGATGTTAAGTGCGAATCTCTGCTCACCGCTTATCTGCTTCTCAAAAGCATCAATCACAAGAGACAACTCATCTTCTGGATGTATGTCCTTTACACCTACTTCTATTATCTCTTCTTTACTGTAACCTAGCATCTTACACATAGCGTCATTACAGGAATGGAACTGTTTTGTTTTTACATTGGCGATAAGTATCCCGTCATGAGAGTGTTCAAACATAGCCTTGAAATTCCGTTCTGATCTTTGTGATTCTTCTTCTGCTTTTTTCCTGACAGTAATATCAGTTATGATACCGATCGCATGCCACACATCATTGAGCTTTACAGATGAAAGAGAGAGTTCAACAGGAAACTTTGTCCCATCTTTCCTTAATGCCTCTACCTCTAATGTCTTGCCTATAATGGGCCCCTGCCCTGTTGAGTTGAACTTCACCAAGCCTTTAATATGGTTATCCCTATACTTCTCCGGGATAATCAATTCATGTAATTTTGACCCGACAGCCTCAGACTCGGTCCAGCCGAACATACTTACTGCCGCTTCATTCCAGAAGGTTGCCTCGCCTTTATTATTGATCATGGTGATCGCTGCCCGGGCAGAAGAAGTTATGCTTCTTAATGTCTCTTCATTCTCTTTCAACTCGCGTGTGCGTTCATTCACCACTTCCTCAAGGTGCTTGCGATGGTGATCCAACTCTTCCTCGGCCTGCTTTCGCTTGGTGATGTCTGTTGCCACAGAATGAACTTTCCCATCTTTATCTGCCGCCGTTGCCTGCCATGCCAACCATTTATAGGACCCATCTTTACATCGGTAGCGATTCTCAAAATTCGCAACAAGGTTACCACTTAACTGTTTTGCTATTTTTTTTACTGTTCTTTCCCTGTCGTCAGGGTGAACAAGCTCTATGAATGGCTTTGACGTAAATTCCTTAACCGATATGCCCAGCATTCCGGTAACGGCTGGATTGCATTCTGTAAAATAACCGGTATTAGCATTTGCAACACAAATGAGGCCTGGTGAGATATCAAAGGTTGTTTGTAAGTTTGCTTCTGCCACGCGATATTTTTCTTCGCTCTTCTTCTGCTCATTAAATAATTCACTAAGAGTATGCGCCATATGATTGAAGCTCTTTGAGAGATCACCTACTTCGTCTCTACTTTTAATATCAACTTCGATATCAAAGCCCTTCTCCCCTATCTCTTCAGTCGCATTTTTCAGATTACGGAGCGGTATCACAATACTGCGCCTTACATAAATAAGAGAAAAGATCGCGCCAAAAATAAATAGAACGATCAGGTAGAATCTGAAGACGTTAAACTCTCTTATCTCTCTTTTGTAGTCTTCCTCCAGAAAGCCCACAAAAGCATCGATCTCATATACATAGCTGTGAACAGTAGAGTCAAATTCCTCGATCAATGGTTTTGCCTCTTTTTTTGATGTGTTCAGGATATTTCTTAGCAGCGGTTTTATCTCGTTTTCCCAGGTGCTGAAAAACGCGGACAATTTTTGAACCCCTTCTTTATACTCAAGCGGTCTGATCCCTAGTTCATTGTTTCCTTCTTTAATTCCGATAACCGTCTTTTCAAAACTATCGATCTCATACTCAAACTCATCAAGGTAGGATTCCCTGATCTCTGGATCTTCCGTCTCAAACACTGCATGGATCAGCCATGCTATCTCAAACTGGCGGAACCTCAGTTGTCCGGCAATATTTATCCTTGTCGCCTCGTCACTAATATGGTCTGTAAGCCTGAAACTTTGATATATGAATGCAGATATAATGCAGAGTATCAATAGACTGATAAAGACAAATTTCCCGGTTATGGATCTGAAATTAAACATGAAGTTATCTGGGTAATCTTTTTAAGTTAATTATATTTAAATCCACAGAGCTGTCAATATTTATATACATAAGCCTTTTACTGATTTATTTTTTCTGCCAAAGCAATGAAGCACAACCTGTAATGACTCTATACAATATGTCTCATTAATTAATCTTATATCATTTATATATAAATACAAGTGAATATATTATTAAGAGATTATAAATTAACAGTTAATAGGGTACAAGCCCTATTTTCATATGGGGATACTACTGAGTGATTACATATTTGATAAAAGGCAGGGTTTGAGGGAATACTGATAGAGGGTTCTTGAGAAATAGCAGGAAAGCTAGAAAACACATAGATCAAAGACTATGAAAAACCATCAAAATCTTCAAAATCGTTATGCAGTGCTTATATATTCGACAGGTCTGTCTATTTCAGTTTGTGGGAATAACGGGAACAAAAAAGGGGATTATGGAGTTTGTTCTGTTTGTGAAAAACTACCCATATGAAGATTTTTAATTGAGATCAATTACATTTAAGTCTGCTCTTCAATTACAAAAAGAAGCTGCCCTTCGCTCACTGTCTCATTCAGCTTAACGCAAACTTCCTTGATCAGACCGCTGAAAGGAGCCTCAATAGCGTTCTCCATCTTCATTGCCTCTATGTTTGCTATTTCTTCTCCCTTACGAACAATATCTCCAGCCTTGACCACGCCTCTTTCAGAATTGCCGATCCTCCAAATATTGCCCTGAATAAGAGAGCCAACATCACCTGCGGCCTGCGCCATCCGAATCTCAACCTTCTTGGCCCTAGGGGTCTCAACTGTATAAACTCTTGTGCTATTGTTGACCTTCATAACTACATGGATAACACCCTCGCTCTCGGCACCTATCGAGACAAGCTCAATACAATAGGGTTTTCCCCACAGTTCGAACTCCACTTTATCACCGGGACTCTTGAGTCCCTCTCTCCACACATTGGTTGGCAGCACCAGCGGGGCCTCTCCATACTTTTCACGGAACTCTACAAACTGGAGCGCATCCTTGGGGTGCATAAGATAAAGAATAAATTCTTCTTCGGTCGCAGTCCTGCCAAGTGCGTCTGCCAGATCTTTACGAAGCTTTATAAGGTTGTCATCTTCCAGCGTATCAAGAGGAGAAAGTTCACTTCTACTATTGACCTTGCCCTTCCATTCCTTGCCGAACGCGCTCTTATAAATCCATTCGGGCGGCCACCCCATCGGAAGCTTTCCGTATTTGCCCACGATCAGGTTTTTGAAATCACCGGGCGCGTTCCTGAGCAGGAGAAGTATCTCATCCTGTTCCTCTTGGGTCATCGCACTGAGCTTCAGTTTCTTTTGATCGATAAATTTTGTCAGCAGCTCTATAAGGTGATTGACTCCTGCCTCTCCCTTCTCCTTTGCATACCCGTTCACTATCCCGCTGCATGTGACCCATGTGATCTGCGAACCGGGTGTGACATCGAAATAATGGATGACCCTGTTGTAGAGCGACATAACTTTTAAAATAGCAGGCATAAAGTGCAGGAACTCTCCCTTCTCAGCCTGCTCAAAAGAACTCGGGAACGCCCCTCCCGGCATCTTATGGAGAGTGACAGTATGGTCATATCCCTTAAAGGGCGATTCCGCCCATTCATAATGGCTTATCCATTCACGCACTTTCTGAACAGATGCCTCAGCAGCACCCCTGTTAAGATGCACAGGTATACCTGACTCTTCAAAATAGGCCTGGACACCAAGTATCGGGGCCTCCCCGTAAAAACGGACAAGCGAGTCCTCCTCAACATCAAATATCTTCACTCCTGCTTTTGCGGCCTCAAGGAGAGCAGGCATAGCAAGCCCGTCCGTTATATGCCTGTGGTATTGTAGAACCAGGTCAGGGTATTTCTGTTTGATAGTATCAATAAGCGAACCGATCCTCCTGATGCTGCCAACACCGGCCATATCCTTAACGCAGACAACTATCTCGTCGGTCCCGCCGCAAAGCTTCACTATATCTTTGACCACTCCAAGATAGTATTTATCAGTTGCCCAGTCAGCATCGGTAAACGATATAGCGGGCTGGAACAGCCTGCCCCTCTTCATCACAACCTCCGCGACAGCGCGCATGTTCCTGACATCGTTCAAAAAGGAAAAGCATCTCCAGACGTCTATATCTATCTTGGACACAACATGCTCTATAACATTCTTTGGGTAAGGCCTATAGCCCCACAAATTAGTTTCTCTAATGAGCGTCTGGGTCAGGACATTGGGCATCGCTTCTCTCAACTTCCTGATCTCCTCAAAAGGATCCTCTCTCCTGTTCATTACACCCACATGCCATCTTGCACCGCCATGACACTCAGAGCTGAAGAGCCCCATATCGTTATAGTAAGGCGCCAGTGAAAGCAGGTCATAAATACGGTGACGGTTCTTATAGTCGGACTGGCCTGCGTCGCGCATACCGGTAGAGGTCATGAAGACCTTGGGGTTGTCACGGAGCGTCTTCACTATATCCTTCGGTGTCATGCCCGGCTTAATAAGTATATGGTTGTCTTTTGAAGGATTCTCTGTTTGTTTATTAAGTTCTGTTTTTGCCATTATATTTCCTCACATCCATGACTGCGGTCCAAGAGCTGAGATCTCGGCCACATATTTTGCTATTTTAAGCACCTCATCTTCGCTATTCTTCTCGCTAAACATAGATACAAGTTCATCATGGTGTTCTTCTATGAACCTCGTCGAAAAATCCCCCTCAATGAAAGCAGGATGCCTTATGATGCTAAGGAGCAGCGGCTTCAGTGTCTTGACCCCTTCCACTCTCAGGTTCCGCCCTAACGCCCTGTCCATAACCTTGATAGCTTCCGCCCTGTCAGAACCGGCTGTCATCAGGAGCATGAAAAGCGAATCGTAGTATGGCGGTACATCATCACCCTCATAAACACCGGACGAGACCCTTACATTCGGGCCCTGCGGTATCTGGAGGCGTGACAAGCTTCCAAATGAAGGGCTGAAGTTCTTGGGATCTTCGGCGTTCAGCCTAACCTCAAGCGCCCACCTGTTGGGGCATATATCCGACTGTTTGAACGGAAGCTTCTTGCCTGAAGCGACATCCAGCATAAGACTGACTATATCAACACCTGTAATAAGCTCTGTAATGCCATGCTCTACCTGCAGCCTTGTATTGACCTCAAGAAAAAAGAATTTACGGGTAGCAGAATCAAATATATACTCAACCGTACCGGCAGACTGATATCCCATGTTTTTCATTAGCCTGACAGCTGTTGAACATATCTCCTCACGGAGCTTATCATCCAGCGTAGGAGAAGGCGCTTCCTCTATCACCTTCTGATTACGCCTCTGTATTGTACATTCCCTTTCAAACAGGTGGATAGTATTGCCGAAAGAATCAGCAACTATCTGTACCTCTATATGCCTGCCGTATTCAATATATTTCTCTACGAGGATGGCATCATCGCCGAATGCCTTCATGGACTCGGATTTTGCCTGAGAAAATGCTGACGCAAGGTCATCTTCCTTATCAACCTTTACCATACCCCTTCCGCCGCCGCCTGCAGCCGCCTTGATAATTATCGGGTAGTTGACCTTATCCTTCTTAATCCATTTAATTATTTCCTTGATATCCTTAACATCGCTTATACCCGGAATAACAGGCACCTTGGCCTTTAGCGCGACCTTTTTGGCCTCGATCTTGTCGCCCATAAGCCTGATAACCTCGGGAGTCGGCCCAACCCACACCAGCCCTGCATCTATTACCTTCTGGGCAAATGTATAGTTCTCGGCAAGGAATCCCCAGCCCGGATGGACAGCGTCAGATTGGGTCTGTTTAGCGGCCGCAATTATGTTATCCATATTCAGATATGATTCAGCCGGCGGCGCCTCACCGATATGAACAGCAGAGTCGGCCATAAAAACATGGTGTGCCAGTCGGTCCGGTGTACTGTATACAGCAGTAGTCTGAATCTTCCTGTCCCTGCAGGTATGCATTACCCTGACTGCCGGTACACCACGGTTTGCAACTAATATTTTATTAATCTTCTTCTCCATTTTTCACCTCAACACAGCATACCAGGTTGTAAAAATATATTACATAAGATTATATTATATATCATTACACTATTTATTCCCACAATCTTATCAATCCACAAGCAATCCGAATAATCAAAATATGATTATTTTCCGTTTTGAGACTGGCCTTTTTTTGGTTATCACCTGAATCAATATTTTCACCATGAAGAGGATGACGACACTTAAAAAACTACGTTGAATCTGTCAAGAAGGCTGCTGAATCGGATAAGTATTACACGTATCATCTCTTTAAGGAATTTCACTCCTATATCCGGATGGTTTTCCAAAAAAGAGTCAAAAGACTTCCCTCTAATCCCAATGATCGTCGTATCCTGCTGAGCAATCACTCTTACAGGAGGCGGCTTTAATCCAAAAAGCTCAGGGTTGGTAAGTATCGCCCCCCGGCTCAGACGCGAAAGGACAAGCCAGTTACCCTTAAACTCATGCTCTTCTTCAAGCATTACCTCACCGGAAACAATGATGCCCATAATATCTATCGACTCGCCAGGGTCGGAAATTGTCACCCCTTTATAAAACTCAAACACACTGAAATACGGATAGGTCTGTTCAATATCCGCGTCGGTAAAGAAGCGGAAAATACTGCCCTCCTCCTTCAGCTGCTGCATTATGTCTTTTACGCCTTTCTCCATATTCATATTATTATCAGTCTTTTGAATCAAGCCATATTGTGCATCAATCAATACCAAAGCGGTTGAGCAGTTTCTTTTTTTCAGTTTTTGTAAGGTCAGCAACTATATTCTTATCAAGCAGCTTGCTGAGTTTTAAGGGAAGATTTTCAATTATCTGTCTGTTTATGCTCTTTTCAGCAGCCAAAAACCACTTTGAAGGACTCTCCTTCTCCAGCAAACTCTCAATCTCTCCTGATATCTGTTTAACTAACCTTTTCTTCTTTTCAGTCTCAATGTTGTGAGGCTCACCAAAGCCTTTCCGGGTCTTTTTGCTGCTATCTGAGCCGAACCTTCCTGCCCTGTCGCTCACTTTATCGCTCATCTTTACATGTGCCTCGATCGTATCATAGGCTTTGATCAGTTCTATTCTTGTGCTTTCGAACTCGCTCAATATTACCCTGTAAGTCTTGAAGTGTCCAAGATCAACGACAATGATCACCATAACACCCTCCATGTTTTACTTCCTCTGTTTTGTTATTTCATGGCCGAAAATGGCAAACGACATTGCTACATTAAAAGAGAGCTTAGCGCCCTTCATAGGAAGAGTCACCAGAATATCAAGATGCTTCATAAGGCCGTGTCTGATCCCCTTCCCCTCTGATCCCAACACAAGACATAGAGGAAAAGGAAGTGTTCCCTCAGATGCATCCTCTCCACCCTCAACAACAGCACCTGCAGTCCAGTACCCCGCCTTCTTTGCCTCAGTAAGAGCACGGGAAAGGTTGGTCACCTTAGAGACCTGAAGATAGTTCTCTCCTCCTGATGCGACATGAAGCACAGTCTCATTTATGTCACATGAGTTTCTATCTGGAATAACTACCGCAAAGCTGCCGAAGCATGCAGCAATTCGTATGATGGAGCCGAGATTATGAGGGTCATTAAGACTGTCGAGAAAGAGAAGCGTCGGCCTCTCCTTCAGCTGCAGCAGCCTATTGAAATCCTCATACATGAAACGGTCAGCCTCAGCAACTATACCCTGAAGCCTGTCAGCCCGCTTTATCCTGAGAAGTTCCTTTTCAGAAACCTTCTTTACCGGGATATCCTCAGCTTTAATGGCATCTATGATATCCTGCGATGTGAAGTTGTCCTGAATATATACCTTCCTGATACTTTGAGGGTTACTGCGCAGACGCTCAAGAATAGAGTTCTTGCCGTAAAGATATATATGATTTCTAGCCAATTATTCTCCAAAAAAAAGCATCAAAGGCCTATCTTCTCAAGCCACCTGAAGAGAAAGAGCCCGCCTGCAACAAAGACAGCTATGACGACCCAGTCGTTAACCCCGATAATGGAAGAGAGAGTAATAGAACCCTCAGTACCCCAAATCATTATGGTGTCGCTTATCACAGAGTAAACCTCTGCAAATAATGCAGCACCGACAAGCATACCGAGCATGCCCCAGAATGCATCGATCCTGCCCTCTCCAAGTGCTCCAAGAGAGGTACCGGGACAGTACCCGAGCAGTCCCCATCCAAAGCCGAATATAAGGCCTCCAAGAATATTAGCTACAAGTGTTGTTGGAAGGATCATCGGTTGGGCAAGGCCGAACATGAAAAGAATATGGACACCTACCATCCCGGTTAATATGGCAGAGAACATGAACTTTACTATTGTCATGTCAGTCAGCCTGAGAGCACCGATCTGTTTGTCATAGCGGAGCACCCTGCCCTTCTGAAGAAAGATGCCGAAGAGAATACCGGTTATCAATCCGTTAATAAGCATATTCATTTGGCATCACCTCCATGATACAAGAGCTGAGCAACGACAATTCCTCCAATAAAGAAGCATAGAATAACAACAAGACCGCTTACAGCAAGCTGTACAAGGGCACCAAGTCCGTATCCACTCGGGCACCCGCCTGCAAGTCTCGCCCCGAACATAAGAATAACACCGCCGGCAAAAGCGGTAAGATTCCTTTTTAGTCTGCTAGGGCCGAAGTGCTTGGCCCACATATCAGGAACAGCCTGAATTTTGAAACTTCCTGAAGTAATTGCTGATATAAAAGCACCAATTAAAATACCGAGCACCATCATAACCTGCCAGTCAACCTTGGGAATATATCTCCTGAAGTAGTCCACGGTCAACACACGGTCAGGATCAAACAGTGTCTCAATAAAACCGGCTGTCCTTACAAAACATGTTGAAGCACCAAAAAAATTATTAGCTATCCATGCTGATGCTATTATTACCAGCCCGCTCAGTACTCCGGCAACATACGGGCTCCAGCCGCCATCTTCATTCTTCATATAAAAAGCTCCTTAAATTGAATATTTATTATATCAGTTTATCTTCGGCAATTAAAGAAATGCTCCTTAAAAAAACGGTATGTTAAAATAAATACCTGATATGAACAATCCTTTCATACATGCCATCACAAGCGAGTCAAGAGCAATACGCAACACTTCCATTGATAAGCTGGTAAACGGTTACACTGGCAAGGAACTTCTGGAACTTGCCTCTGAACTCGAGTCATTCAGGAAATCAACTGATAATCTTTACCATCGCGTCCGGGCCGCTCTCTTTTTATATTATATCTACAGGTTCAGCCTTCTCTCATTACCGGATCTCCTGAATCAGGGGAAGCCTCCTGCAAGAGGTATTAAGGCCGCACATGAAAGGGACTTTGAGTTGTCAATCGATATATACATTAATGAGATACAGAATAAGAATAATTTCAGTCCCGGCATCTTCAGTGCGATAGCCGAGTCATACCATAAATTATCTTTCAAATGTCTTCTGGATCAGGTGAAGCTTTCCATAAGCCAATGCAGGGAGAATTACCATCTCTTCAACATAAAGAGCCTTGACGATTATCCATATAATGTTCCTTCAGAGCTTACAAAACCAGACCTGGCAACCGGGAATTATCCTGTTGGTATTGACTGCTGCCCGATAAGGCTTGACCCGTCACACAGCGGCTGGTCAGACATCTTCTTTCTAGGCATGGATTTCCCCGAAGGGGCAAGAGTAGTGAACATCTCTGTTGACATCAAGCCTAATGGAGATGACGGTCCCACCCTGCCACCATGTGAATGCTACTGCCGTTATATTGAAGAGCCTGTAATAAAGCTCTCATCTGTTGACCTTAATGTTTCTAAGTCCATAACAACGCTCAGTGAGCTCTTTAATTTTTCTAACGACCATCTCTCGCTTCTTAAGGCAGGTGTTGTGGCCTCCGGAATTATACCTTCATGTTTTGAGTTCACAGAGATACCGCTTCAAGATATCCTTTCCAGGCTGCTCGGCAAAGACGGAGGTATCGAGATAGTCACAAGGGTAAACAATATACCTAAAGGCTCACGGCTTGCTGTAAGCACAACATTGCTTGCCAGTATCATTTCAAGGCTTATGCGGTTCAGCGGTCAGATCAAGGAGCTAACAGGGCCTATTTCAGAAAGTGACAGAAGGATCGTTGCTTCCAGGGCGATACTTGGTGAGTGGCTTGGCGGTTCCGGAGGAGGCTGGCAGGATTCAGGCGGGTTATGGCCTGGCATAAAAGTGATAGCTGGCAGGCTTGCCGATGACAGCGACCCTGAATTCGGCATAAGCAGAGGATGCCTGCTTCCCGAACATACTATTTTTACAAAAGATGATATATCTTCAGAGATCGAGGAGAAGATACTAAGATCAATCGTTCTTGTTCATGGTGGCATATCCCAGGATGTCGGCTCAATACTCGAAATGGTCACAGAAAAGTACATGCTGAAACTTGAGGATGAGTGGGATGCAAGACTGAAGGGCATGGAACTTTTTGACCGCATAACTGAAGCCCTTAGGTCGGGCGACATGAAAGAGCTTGGCAGGCTTACGACAGAGGACTGGAACAGATCAATACAGCCGATAATACCCGGTGTCAACAATGCCTTCACTGATGAGCTGATAGCAAAACTGCAACATGAGTTCGCTGATGACTACTGGGGATTCTTAATGCTCGGCGGCATGTCAGGTGGAGGCATGGCATTTATCGTAGACCCTGAGGTTAATGTAAAGTTCAAGAAGAGGACCGGGGAAATAATGTATGAGTTAAAGGATAAATACATCTCTTCATATCCTTTCATTATTGACCCGATAGTCTATGACTTCAGCTTTAATCACATAGGAATAAGTTCTGACCTTTTTAAGGGGGAAGCCGCTGTTATCCCTTACATTACAGATCAGCAGCAGAATAAGAAAGAGAACGGCCAAAGTGCCATTCATATTAATGAAGAGGAGATAGAGAGAAATTACGGTTTTGACCATTCATCTCATGAAGAGATTCGGTCACAGCTGCTTAAAGGGGAGATAAGCCTTAAGAATAACCGGCTTCCTGCAGATACTGAGATCAAGGACATCGACCCTAAAGACATTCTTCATTACGAGACATTATCCAGGGATGCCGATATACAGAAGATCGGCAGTGATGCTATAAAGAATGGTGAGGTTGCTGTTGTGACCTTTGCTGCCGGAATGGGAAGCAGGTGGAGCCATGGCGCAGCAGTTGCCAAACCCGTGAGCCCCTTTCTGAAGGCGGGCGGCAGATACAGGACTTTTATTGAGACACATCTCGCAAAGAGCAGAAGCACCTCAGAAAAATATGGACGGAGAATACCTCATGTTTTCACAACCAGCTATCTCACACATGACTCGATCGAATCCTACCTTGCAGGGTCAGATCATTTTGGATACGGTGATGATATTTATATATCTCCCGGGAAAAGCATAGCAAAGCGTGTCTACCCTATGATCAGAGACCTTCAGTTCATTTGGGACAGCCAGCTTCAGCAAGGGCCTGACGATGATAGATTAAAGATAAAAGATGCCAGGAACAGGGCACTGATAGAATGGGTAAGTTCAAAGGGTGAAGGTCTCGATTATTCAGAGAACAAACCCATGCTCAGGTTTAATCCCCCCGGACACTGGTTCGAGATTCCCAATATGCTCAAGAATGGAACCATGGCTGCCCTGCTCTCCAGAAACCCAGGTCTGAAGTACATTTTAGCTTCTAATATCGATACATTAGGCGTTAATGTCTCACCTGAATTATTAGGGGGCCATATCTCTGGGAAATCCTCTATAACCTTTGAGGTGACGCCTAGGTATATTGAGGATAAGGGCGGCGGACTGGCAAGAGTGAACGGGAAACTGCAGCTTATTGAAGGCCTTGCCTTGCCGCATGATGACGATGAGTTCAAATTGAGCTACTATAATACACTTACAAACTGGATCACTATAGACCTGCTGCTTGAGAGTTTCGGCCTAAGCAGAGAGACGGTACTAAGGTCGGCTGATGACAAAGGGAGCATGGAAAAGGTGATCGAAGCAGTGATAGAGGCTGGGAGGATGCTGCCGACATATGTAACTATTAAAAATGTAAAATATGTCTGGGGAAACGGCCAGGAGGATACATTCCCGGTTGCACAGTTTGAAAAGCTCTGGGGAGATATCTCCAGCCTGGACAATATTAATGTTTCTTTTGTATCTGTCCCCAGACAAAGAGGCCAGCAGCTTAAGGAACCATCGCAGCTCGACAGGTGGATTAATGACGGTTCGTTTGAATATCTGATGAATATCGCATCGTTTTAAGAGGAGGCTATATGGATTCAATGAAAGCATCTATCATAAAGGGTGACAGCAGGAAAGAGAATATCAGAAGATGCCTCTCTTTAATAAGCAGCGACCTCGGGCCTCTAAAAGATGCAAAGAACATCCTTATCAAACCTAACCTCGTCGCTCTTAAGCCTGATTTCGCCAACACTCATGTAGAGACTATCGAGGCTGTTATAGAATTTATAAGAGAGCTATCTCCTGACACACCGATAACAGTTGGTGAGGCATCGGCCTCTGCATTTTACAACGGACTTCCAACCACAGATGTCTTTAGGGATTATGATTATTACCGTCTTCCGGATAAGTATGACAATGTCTCTCTTACTGACTTTGATAGTGACACAGAGGTGAACCATAGCCCTATTCACTCTATTGTCGGTGATACCGAACTGAGGATAACAAAGCGCGCAGATGATTATGATTATAAAATATCCCTTGCAATACCCAAGACACACAACTTTGCCATAGGCACCTTTGGGATAAAGAATATGGCCGGCCTTGTGCTTCGTGCCGACATGGCCATGCTCCACGGCATGAAAGGCGGCGTGGAGGTGGATGCTCCAAAGACCTTTCTCGACAAACTCCCTGCCGGCACTGTATCAAAGGCACGCCGGATCCTCCCTAACCGGCTAATAAATTTTCTCTTCACCAGTTACCCCGGCTACAGAAGAAGCGTAAAGATGATCCACCACAATATATTTGAGATGGCAAAAAGGGCATGGCCTGACCTTGTTGTGCTGGATGGTTTTGTCTGCATGGAGGGTGATGGACCTGTTGACGGCACTTCTGTTGATATGAGGACCTGCATTGCTTCTGTAGACCCTCTCAAGGCCGACGGTATAGGCGCCCGCCTTATAGGGTTTGAGCCGCAGGACATAGGCTATCTCTACTACCTTCATAAAGATGGGATGGGTGACTATTCACTTGATGGCATAGTCGGTGACGACCTCGACCAGCTGAAACGAAAGTTCAGAAGGCATGGCACCTATGATATCCAGAGTCAATGGCATGAAATTAAAAGTTAAGAGTTAAGATTTGAGAGTTGTAAGTTGAAGGAAAAACATTTTACATCTTGCCTTCGGCAAAATACTATGAAACGAATACCTGAAGAAGAATTAATGGATGATGAAGCACAGGCTGAAGCATATGCAGGAACTGACTTCTCCGAGCCCCATGAAGCATTTGTAACTTATTTCAAGGAAAGGTTCCCAGGCTTCACATCCGGTGAGATTCTTGATATAGGGTGCGGGACTGGTGATGTCATTATAAGATGCGCAAGGTCATTTCCTAAAGTTCACATAACCGGCATTGACGGCGCTGATGCAATGCTCGCTATAGCTGAACGTGATATTGCAAGCCATGGATACTCAGACAGGATAAAATTGAATAAATGCCTTCTGCCGGACCCTGAAGTGTCTGACATGAAGTATGATGCCGTTATATCAAACAGCATTCTGCATCACCTTGCAGATCATTCTGTATTATGGGATACAGTCAAAAACTGTGCCCGGCCAGATGCGCCAATATTCATTATGGACCTTTACCGCCCTGACACTCCAGACATTGCAAGCGCACTGGTTGAGGAGCATGCTTCTGATGCCTCTGCGCAGCTTAAAGAAGACTTTTACAATTCACTGCTTGCAGCTTATACGCCTGATGAGATCACAGACCAGCTTAGGGCACCAGGCCTTGAGCAGCTTAATATCGAGAAGGTATCTGACAGGCATGTGCTTATCTGGGGGAAAGCTTAGACTATGAGTTACGACAGCAGTGAGTTCCTAAAGACCGCGGTTAAAGCATCCCGTATTGCAGGTGAAATAATCATCAGCAGCCTCGGCAGACTCTCAAAAGAGGATATAGACTCAAAACAATCTTCTGACTTTGTCACACGTGTAGACAGAGAGTCTGAGGAGGCTATAATTAACGTCATCAGTGAGAACTTTCCTGACCATGCTATCATGGCTGAAGAATCGCATAGTGATACAGAATCTGCGGAATACAGATGGATCATTGACCCTCTTGACGGCACAACAAATTTTATTCATGAATTCCCCGTCTTCTCCGTTTCAATCGGTCTGGAGCATAACGGAGAAATGATCACAGGTGTTGTTTACGACCCGGTAAGAAAGGAGAGCTTTACAGCCTTGAAAGGTTACGGCGCTTATCTCAACTGCAGTACTATTGGAAAGTTGCAAGCAAAAGAGATGAAGGGTTCTCTTATTTCTACAGGCTTCCCCTTTAAGAGTAGAGAGCATATAGATAATTACCTTCTGCTTTTCAAAAAGGTGTTCAATAAGGCCAGCGATATCAGGAGAGCAGGTTCTGCTGCCATTGACCTCTCCTATCTTGCAGCCGGAAGATGCGATGGCTTTTTCGAAATCGGACTGAGCCCATGGGACATTGCAGCCGGAAGTCTTATCATTCAGGAGGCAGGTGGAATTGTGACGGATTTCGGTGGAGGGGATGAATATCTTTCAACAGGCAATATTGTTGCAGCCCCCCCTGCCCTTCATGTAGAGCTGCTTGATGATGTAAGGTCTGTCTTTAAAGGCATACTTGATAAATAACTGCCAGTCGATTCAAAAACATACTTATTTCAGATATAATTCATTATGTTCTTTTACCTGCTCTTCTTATTCATACTTATACCTGTTATCGAGATCGCTCTACTGATAGAGGTAGGGTCAATGATCGGCACAGGCAACACTATCGCTGTCATTTTACTCACAGCCATGATCGGTGCTTACATGGTCAAGCTTGAGGGCCTCGGTGTGATGTACAGGATACAGCAGAGCATGAATCAGGGTGCATTCCCTGCTGAGGAGATGATAAACGGCATGATGATCCTAATTGCTGGCGCTTTACTGTTGACTCCAGGGTTCTTTACTGACGCCATCGGTTTCTTAATGGTCTTCCCCGTAACAAGGAACCTGATAAAGCAGGCCGCAAGAAAGATTATTGAGAAGAAGATATCTTCCGGTGATATAAATATCCACAAATTTTAACCTGCCTGATACAATTCCTATATGAATATAGTTACAGCAAAGAGACTGACAAAAGACTATAGTTCACTGAGGGCTGTTGATCATATAAACTTCAGCATTCACAAAGGTGAGTGCTTCGGATTTTTAGGGCCAAACGGTGCCGGCAAGACAACCGCCATGAGCATGATATACTGCTTCATGCCGCCGACATCAGGTGAGTTAAAGGTCTTTAACACAGATGTGACTGAGGCCCCAAGCTATATAAAATCCAGGATCGGGGTAATGCCTCAGGATGATAACCTTGATCTTGAGCTTTCAGTTTATGAGAATCTGATCGTCTATGCAAGGTACTTCGATATTTCGCGAAAAGATGCATCGAGAATAGCCTGGGAACTCCTTGAGTTCATCGATCTGAAGGACAAGTCAGATGTTAACATAAGGGCACTCTCCGGCGGCATGAAACGGAAACTCATACTTGCAAGGTCTCTGATAAACAGCCCTGAGCTCCTGATTCTCGACGAACCCACGACCGGACTTGATCCTCACAGCAGGCATGCAGTATGGGAGATGATGAACCAATACAAATCAAAAGGAACAACCCTGCTCCTTACAACCCATTACATGGAAGAGGCAGAAAATATGTGTGACAGGGTAGCAATAATGGATTCCGGTAAGATCATAATCATAGAAACTCCGGCAAAATTAATTGAGCTGCACGGCGGCAACCTTGAACAGGTTTATCTTAAGCTGACCGGCAAATACCTGAAAGACTGAAATGAACATCAAGAGAGCTTACAGGGTATGGCAGAGAAACTTTACTGTCTACACAAAAAGGTACAAGACGAGCCTGGTCCTGAATTTCATCGAACCTATCCTGTACCTCACTGCTCTAGGGCTGGGGCTTGGAGCATTTGTAAAAGAGATTAACGGAGTGCCTTACATTAACTATCTTGCCCCGGGCCTGATAGCATCTTCCTCAATGTTTGCGTCCACCTTTGAATGTACTTACGGCACTTATATAAGGATGACCTACCAGAAGACCTTTGATGCGATACTTGCCACTCCCGTGAACATTGATGATCTTACCGCCGGTGAACTGATGTGGGGTGCGGCCAAAGGAACATTTTTCGGTACCATGATCATGACCGTGCTCTCAGTTATGGGGCTGCTTGATTCTGCGGTCATAGTTACTGCCATACCTTTTGTATTTGTGAGCAGTCTTATATTTGCAGAGATAGCGGTCATTGTATCATCAATAGTGCCGGGCATCGACTCATTCAACTACTTCAACACCCTCTTCATGACCCCTATGTTCCTCTTCTCAGGTATCTTTTTCCCCATAGACAGCATGCCGTCCATGGTCGGAAAGATCGCATTCTTTCTGCCGCTGTACCATCTTGTAAACATCTGCCGGTCATTTGCGATGGGAGATATTATGGCGGTAAAGTGGGATATGCTGTGGCTCATAGCCGTGGCACTGATACTACTTCCCTTCCCCTTCAGGCTTCTTAAAAAAAGGGTTGTAGAGTAGAGATGCTATCTGTCTTCAGACCTTTCCTGTAAACATCAATACTCCTACCAGAATAAACAGGGATGCGGCACCATACCTAATATATTCAGGTTTTATATATCTGGCCATGCTGTCGCCTATATAGACGGTTATAAGGGTTATAAGAGCGTAAGCTGAAACAGATGCAAAAAATACGAGTAAAGGTTTTTTTGACTCTGCCGCAATATTAAGCCCTGCCAGCTGAGTCTTGTCGCCAAGTTCAGCAAGAAATACTATACCGAATGTAGCAAAGAATACCTTCCAGTCCATTAAATCTCTCCTGTTTTGGGATTTGTGTTTATATCAGCCTCAATGACAATATCCTTAATACTTCTGCCGGCAAGAGCGCCGTTTATCCCTGAATTGACAGAGTCCATAACTCCGTTAACTTCTGATACAAGAGCTGCGCTCCTCTCGATAGCATTTACATCACTCTGAGAAGACCTGACAGATGACATGACATCATCAAGAGAAATAGTATCAATGTCTCTTGCTGGGACATAAGTAGGCGGTATCTCATTGGTCTCAATAAGTATTCCTGAACTTTCCATTAACGTTACTATCTCGTCAACTGTTTCATCAGGAAGCTGCAAGCGGGCAGAAAGTTTATTTAAAGTCCATTTCTCATTATTGAAGTGATAAGCGGAACTGATCAGGTAGGCTATCAGCAGGGCTATCTTCTCCTTAAGGCTGTTGCTGAGATACAGTCTTTTGTCTTTAAGCTTAAGAAGCGCAGGATGCTGATGAAGGAAAGACATCTGCGCGCCAACAAGAAGTATAAGCCAGTTCAGGTATAGCCAGATCATGAACATTATCAAAATTGCAAAGCCTGAGTATATGGCAGCATACTTTGTGGAGGAGACGGTGAATGTTGCAAATCCCCAGCCGGTGAGTTCCCAGAGTACGCCTGCAAAAAAACCTCCTACAAATGCAGACTTGAGCTTAACTTTTGTATTCGGAATAAAATAATAGAAAAAAGTAAATGCAGCGCAGACAATAATATAAGGAGCAATTTTCACGATCAGGTAAAATGCAGTGCCGAACGGTTCAATGGCAATAAGTTTTTGAACAACGGTATTGCTGGAAATAGAGGCTGTGAGGCTTATTGCTATGAATAAAAGTACAGGGCCGACAAGAAGAATGCTTAGATAGTCACTGAACCTCCGTGCAAAACTTCTCGATTTCTTTATTCTCCAGATCGAGTTAAAAGCACCCTCAACCTTCTGTATAACAGATATGACCGTAACGAAAAGCAGGGCAAGGCCTAGAGAACCGAGGACACCGACCTTCATATTCTCAACAAACCCGATAATATACCGGGTGATCTCAACACCCTTTTCACCAAGAGGCGCAAGAAATTCAAGGAGAGCCGGTTCAACAACCTGGTTATGAACACCAAAGCCCTTAAGGATGGAGAAGCTTATAGCTATTAGAGGGACGATGGAGAGCAGCGTGGTATAGACAAGACCCATAGCCCGAAGCGTAAGCTGGCCTTCTGTGAACTCTCTAACAACCACTATCGACATCCTCATGAAATTAACAGCAAATGCACGGAACCCGGTGAGGGATGATTCATCGATCTCCCATATGCCTGTACTTATAAAATCAGTAATATTCTTTTTCTGAACCATAGGTGAATAATATTATCATACAAAAAAAATAGAGACCAGATAATTTTTAATCACCTGGCCTCCAGTTAAGTCAATATACTTGCGTTCTTATATATCAGTCTGAATCCACTGGCTCTGAAAACCCTCCTGAACAAAACCGCTTAAGTACTTGTACCTGCTTGGGTGACGCAGCTTCTTTAATGCCGTAACCTCTATCTGCCTTATACGTTCTCTGGTGACATTAAATGCCTGCCCTACTTCCTCAAGAGTATATGAATCATCACTGCCTATACCAAAGCGTTTCTTGAGTATCTCAGACTCTCTATGAGAGAGTGTTTTAAGTACCTTCATCATCTGCGCTTTAAGCTCATCATTCAGGACTGACTGAAGAGGTGAAGGGCTCATTTCATCCTCAATAAAATCACCAAGATGGCTCTCATCCTCTTTACCCATCGGGGTCTCAAGAGATATAGGCTCCTTGCATATCTTAAGAATCGCGCGAACCTTGGTTATTGGAAGCCCGATTTTATCGGCAATCTCTTCAGCATGAGGTTCCCTCCCAAGTTCCTGCACAAGATCTTTTGATATCCGGGACAGTTTGTTCATGGATTCGATCATATGAACAGGTATTCTAATCGTCCTTGACTGATCAGCAAGCGCCCTGGTTATGGCCTGTCTTATCCACCATGTAGCATAAGTGCTGAACTTGTACCCTCTTGTGTAATCAAACCTGCAAACTGCCTTCATAAGACCGATATTGCCCTCCTGCATCAGGTCTGAGAGGTTCAGACCCTTGCTTACATATTTTTTTGCGATACTCACAACGAGCCTCAGGTTGGCTTCAACAAGAACCTTCTTTGCAATATTGATCTCATCCTCGCCTTTCCTTAAAGAAGCTATTGCCCTGGCTATTTCAGCCTTCTTCATCCCCATGCTGGACTCCAGCTCCAGAAGAGTGGTTTTATCATCTTTGCTCATCCTCTTTCGGGAGATTATCCTGTTGTATTTTTCTGCCACAGATTTATAATATTGTATAAACTTCTCTGTAAGCCTGTTGTTAAGATTCAGGTTCATCATCCTGTCAACAATCCCGGCCTTTGAGCGTTCAAGTTTTAATTTGATCTTTTTACGCTCAGCAGGAACTGCTCCATTTTTAAGTTTACTGCAAAGCTGCGTCCTTCTTTTAAGCATATTGGCAATAGACCTGACACTTTTATAAAATTGATCCTTTATTTTTTCTTCATCAGCCATGGTGATATCATCACATCCCGAAAGAACACTTGACAGAGCTATATCGTCCTTTTGAAGCTGCTTGGCAATGGAGAGTATCTGGGTGACCGCAAATGGAGTTGAAAATATAACCTGCATTATCATCTCTCTGCCGGCAACGGATCTCTTGGCAACCTCAACCTCACCCTCTCTTGTGAGCAAAGGATAAGAGCCCATCTCTTTAAGATATATCTCAATTGGATTGTCAATTGTAAGGTCACTTTTAGCTGAGCTCGGCTTCGGTTCTTTGGCGAATACTTCAAAAGAATCTCTGTTGTTATTGAATCTGCCTTCCCGTACACCTATACTTCCAAACTGATCATCCATAATTAACGCCCCCATATAAAATGTTATTTATATAATTAGGTATGGTAAAGATTAAATATCTCCTTCCGTGTCGGACAGTTACATATGAAAGAACATCCGAATGAAAGACGGTAGTAACAAAACCCGGACTTACACTCCGGCTTTATGAAAAGCACCATTCCGTTGGAGCTATCTTCGACCTCACAAAGACAGTCACCTGCACCTGACAGGCACGAGAAGTCTGACTTGCAGTTATTTGTGTCATTTAAAATCTCTTTACTTACTTTAAGATCCATACTGCTCCTTTTGATGTAAACGAATGAAACTACACGAATACAAAAAACCTATGTATTTGTTCATATATTAGAGCAAGAAAAGTGCCAGATTAAACAAGTATTAATTTACCTTTAAAAACGATACGTTACATAATGTGTAACAAGATCATGCAGAAAGGTCGCTATAAGACAAAAAAGTCTCTTGGCAGTATAAAGAATGGCAACTTATTGAAAAATATAACAAATCAGCAGATGCAAAAATTGTCGCAGATGCAAAATATGTCTATACGGGGAAGCAGGACATAAAGATCACTTCTTTTTTCTTATCAAACGCTTATTGAGCGCCTGGCGTGTAATACCAAGCATGGATGCCGCAACACCCTGATTACCCTTTGCACGCTTCATCGCCTCAGTTATAAGAAAATCATTCACATCCTTTAACGTTGGGAAATGACCTGAGATGTCAATGACAGATGCCGTCTTCTCAGATGGTAGAGACAGACCTTTTTTCGATGTCGATGTATTTTTGCTGATATGCTTTCTGAAAGAGTCCATTGAAAGGGTACCTGTCCTGTGCTGAGAAACAGCATCAAAGACCATAGCCTGCAATTCCCGGATATTGCCGGGATAATAATAATTCGATAGCAGAGAAAGAAGTTCTGGAGGAACAGTAGGCACCTTTTTCCTGAGTGACTCAGCAGCATCAAAAAGAAAATGACTGAGCAGAAGAGGGAGGTCTTCAATGCGTTTTCTTAATGGCGGAATACTTATATGATGTGAGCTGAGCCTATAATACAGGTCTTTCCTGAACCTGTCCATTGACGCCTCTTTGCCGAGGTCCTTATTTGTAGTAGCTATTACCCGCACGTTGCTTTTTTCAGGAATGTCCGACCCAAGAGCATAGTATGTACCATTTTCAAGAAGACGAAGCAGTTTTACCTGTGACAGTTCGTTCAGGTCTCCTATCTCATCCAGAAGCAGTGTTCCGTCAGAGGCTTTCACAATAAGGCCCTTCCTTTCCTTCTCAGCCCCGGTATAAGCGCCTTTTCTGTGGCCAAAAAGCGTATCAGAAAACATTGTGTCATCTAGGCCTGCAACATTCACAGCAACAAAGGGTCCTGAAAGCCCGCATGTATCATGTACAGCTCTTGCTATAAGCTCTTTTCCAACCCCTGTTTCACCAGTGATGCAGACAGGCCTTCTTGATCTGGAAATAGCCTCAATATACTTAAATAGACCCTTGATCTTTTTGCTTTTTGTGATTATTTGTGAGAATGACCTCTCATCATTAAGATCATCTGTCAGAAGGCGCTGGCTTAGAAGCGTTACTTCATTTTTCAGCACACTCACTTCAATAGCTCTTTGAATACTTGACAGAAACCGGCTCTTCTCAACAGGCTTAACCAGATAGTCGGATGCACCCTCTTTGATGCACTCAACAGCCTTATCAATTTCATTAGTGGCTGTCATGATGATCACAGAAACATGAGGGTGCTCATACTTGATAGCAGAGAGCAGCTCAGTGCCCGACACATGAGGCATGGTAAGGTCAAGAACAGCCACAGTGACCTCATTCTCTTTAAGAAATGCAATGACTTCACGGCTGTCTTTAAGTGTTGCTGTCTCAACCCCTTCCGTTCTAAGCATAAGGCTATGGCTAAGAAGTATCTGCGGCTCATCATCCACGAGAAGGACCTTGATATTATTCTTCTTCATTCACCTGTCCTGGGCAGCTTAATAACTACAGTCGTGCCCTTCCCTACTTGAGATTCAAACCTTATGGTTCCGTTATGGTCACTAATAATAGCATAAGATATTGAGAGGCCGAGACCGGTGCCTCCACTATCAATTCTTGTTGTGAAGAAAGGTTCAGTGACCCTCTCAATTATATCACTGCTCATGCCTAATCCCTCATCCTTTATGGTTATTCCAACGGCATCCATCTTGTCATGAAAAATGGTCGACACCCTTACAGCAGCGCTTCTGTCCGGCAGAGATTGAAGCGAGTTATTGAGCAGGTTTATTATGACCTGCTCAAGCTGCTGCTTATTACCCTTGATTACCGGAATATCACTTATGAAGTGAGTCTTAAAATTAGATGTATATTCCTTTATCTGTGATGAGAGTATGGATACAGACACCCTGACAACCTCATTGATATCGATATCTTCATTAAGGTTAGATTTTTCAGGCCTTGAAAAATCCTTCAGGTTCTCAATTATCCTCTTGATCCTGTTAGACCCTTCATTTATCCCCTTCAAAAGCTTCGGCATCGCATCCCGGACTTCCGGATATGGCAGCCCGCCGAGAGATATAGACTTATTCCTTTTATGATAATCAGCTAGAACAGAGCTGACATCAATCCATATGGTTGACAGCAGTTCTGCATTTGACATTATAAATGCGTTGGGATTGTTTATCTCGTGTGCAACACCTGAGACGAGTGTGCCAAGGGCTGTCATCTTGTTAGTATGTATCAACTTAGCCTGTATCAACTTTGCCTCCTCCTCCATCTTTACCCTGGAGGTTATATCACTAATGACCTCGATGACATTCTTCACATCTCCAGCTTCATCCTTGATAGGATATGCTCTGATATCAAAGATGTCACCGGAAGGAGATACGATCTTTGACAATGCTGCATCGCCGGTCTGCACACATTTAAAGGTCGGGCATTCTTCCCGGGCTGAAGGCAGTTTGCAGCAGAGCATGAAACACTCTTTACCAGAACTTGAAGTATCGTCAAGAAGGAACCTGTCAGTAGCAGCCTTATTTGCCCATACTATCTGCATCTCTCTATTGAGTAAAAGAAGATTATCAGGTATCGCATCAAGCAGAACATTGAACTCCTGAGACAGTTTCCTGAACTTACCCTCACTCTCCCTAAGGAGTTCCTCAGCCTGTTTTTTATCAGTAATGTCAGTTATTGAACCTACCCATCTGACAGCCTTCCCGTCCTCAAATTCAACTGCCCTGCCTGATTCATCCCAATAACGATATGTTCCATCTTTACGTTGAATTCGGTATTGAGCTGAAAAAGTACCGCCATTTAATATAGATGCATCAATGGCCTTGAGGATATATTCCCGGTCATCATGGTGAATGCTCTCCATATGGCCTGAAATCGTACGGGGGAACTCGTTTTGATCATATAGGAGCAGCCCGTCAATGTCACCGATCCAATTCAAAACACCGGTTCTAATATCACCCTCCCATATTAGATCTGTTGTTGATTCAATTACAGCACGGAGCTTGCTTTCGCTCTTCCTCAGCAGATCCTCAGCCATTCTGCGCTTGGAAATATCGACCACAGAGACAAGCACTCTGTTGAGATGTTCCTCAGAACCAGCAGGAACTGACCATTTAATGGCTATATGGTTCTTAACATTGTTGAATTTTCGTGTCACACCCTCTGCTTCAAGTATGTAATTCTTATCAGCTACAGCACAAACCTCCTCAAGAAAAAGACCATATGTCTTATCACAATTAATTTGCTCAATATTTGAAAGAAAATCATCTTTACTCTCTGCCCCATAAAGAGCAACAATGGTCTCATTTATATCTGTTATTTTTAGCAGCGATGCGCATAGGCGCAATTCATCCGGGTTATTATGAAAATACTCCCTGAAATCGGTTACACCTTTCTTCTTAAGTTCATCAATGTATTTCTTTATCTCTGAAAAATCTTTCTCCCAAAGTGAAGATGGTGAGTCCTCAAAGAACCGCCTGTACCTTTTTTCACTCTCTTCAAGATCGTGCTGAAGCTGCATCCGCTCACCAATCTCAACAAGGAGCTGCTCATTAGCATTCTTAAGCTCTGCAGTTCTCTCGTTGACTCTTGCCTCAAGCAGGGTATGTGCCTTTTTGATCTCTTCCTCTGCCTTCTTTCTATTGGTAATATCCCTTACTACATGCGACACCCCAAGAATTTTACCCTTTGTATTCTGACGCGGCATCGCCCTTATCTCAAAGTGTTTATCAAAATGAGGTTCATATATCTCAAATGATGCAGGCTTCCCGGTGCTCAAACATTCACAGCTCGGGCAGTTTTCAGGAGGGATTGACTTGCCATGATAGAGTTGATAGCATTTGAGCGTTTTGTTCAGTTCTGAAGGTTCAAGCTTCAAAATCTCATGCGCCGCCTTGTTTGCCCGAATAATATTGAAATTCGTATCATGTATTGTGACCATATCGCTTATGGTATCAAATGTCTCCTCCCAGTCAAGTTTTGACTGCATAAGCGCATCCTCCACCTTTTTTCTGGCAGTAATATCGAATATCACTCCATCAACAAAAAGGGGCAGGCCGTCAACACTCCTCACAGGAATGCCATGCTCCTGAAAGTACCTGAGATCCCCGTCTTTGTGAACGATCCTGTATTCGATGTTATATGTTCTGTCATCCTCTATTGCACTGTTGATAGTATTCCTTACATGTTCCCTGTCCTCATGGACAATTATTTTTTCAATACACGAGAGGTCTGAGATGCCTATCTTTTCGTATTTATAACCGGTCATCTGGTGAAGCATACTATTGAAGAACTGAACCTTGTTGCCTTCCCTGAAGTTGACCCTGTAGACTATCGCAGGCAGGTTTTCGGCAAGTGACCTGTAATTGGTCTCACTCTCAATAAGTGCATTCTGAATTAATTTTCTTTCTGTTATATCCCTGTCAACGCCCCTGTATCCCTGATATTCACCATCGTTATTAAAAACAGGTGTGCCGCTTGTCTCCAGGGTAACGATTCGGCCATCTTTGTGCAGGTTATCATTAAGAAGCTCCTTAAAAGGCTTTTGCTCAGAAGCGATGGAGGTGAATTTCAAAAAGACTCTCTTTGCCTCGTCAGGAGGCATAAGGTCAAACGGGGTCTTACCTATTATTTCGTCAGGCGTATAGCCGAGCATATCAAAGACCTTCGGGCTTGTATATGTATAATGGCCATTTCTGTCAACCTCCCAGATCAAGTCACTTGAGGACTCAACAAGGCTTCGAAACTTCTCCTCGTTGGCGATCAGCTCATTCTCCATGCTGACGCGCTTACTGATGTTTCGAACAACCTCTATGCCTGCAATGATATTTCCTTCAGAATCCCTAAGCGGTGATACATTTATCTCGACATTGAGGCCGATACGTCCACCGGGATCCTTCTTGATCTCTGAATGTGTTTTGCCGTCCTTATATGCCTTTTCAACCGGGCAGCCCTCACATATACCATCCTTGCCTGCATATGCTCTGTAGCAGTATTCCCCAACATGATTTCCAAGCATATCAATATGGGCCTTGTTCTGGTATACAACTACAAAGTCGGTATCAAGTATACTGATACCGTCAGCTACAGCTGAAAGAATGTTGTCAGATCTGGATCTCTCATATTCAGCCTTTTCCAGAGCACCTTTGAGCAGGTTTTCAGCATCAAGCCTCTTCCTAATCTCAGCCTTGGACTCAATACATCGACGATAAGCAAATATCATAACACCTGTAAGAAGAGCAAAAAGTCCAAGTAAAAATATATCCATATCTAAGAATTTCATATAGCGGTCACTTAATCAGTTTTTATTACTGAGACATCGGGAATACTCTTCAACAGAGAGCTGAAGGAATTTTCAAGAACACCTTTATCCCTGGACTCTACCGTTACAATAAGGTTGAAATCAATGTTGTCCACGATTGGATAAGAACCGATATTCAGGCCGTCATGCGCTGCCTCGACATGACTCAGAAGATCTGCGACATCAGCCTCTCTTATCTTTAAGTATATCTTTTGAATAAAAAACGATGATGACCTGAGCCTCTCTTTGATAAATGGGAATTTCTTCTTCAGATAATCTGGTATGCCAGGGAAAATAAATATATTCCTGAATGTGACCACAGGAAATTCCATGCCTTCATTGAGGATCACCTGAGAACCTTCAGGCAGGTCAGACATCTTTAGAACAGCATCGTTAAGCGGCAGATAGTTTTCTGCAAGCAATGCTTCCAGACCAGGGTCTCTCACAAGTTGAACTCCAAAACCCTTTGCTATCCCCTGCATGGTAACATCATCATGTGTAGGCCCTACTCCCCCTGTGGTGAAAACATGGTCGTAAGCTGCTGAAAAAGATGCAGCCTCTTCGGCAATAGCCTCAACTTCATCAGGTATTACAGATATACGCATCACATCAACGCCAAGCTCCCGGAGTTCTACCGTGAGGTAATGAGAGTTAGTATCATGAACCTTTCCGGAAAGTATCTCATTGCCGACAATAATAATACCGGCAGTCTTTACAGCGTGCTTATTCATACACCAATAATAACCTTTAGAACATTTTTTTCCATAGCATATTCAAACGCACTCAGACCGTCGTCCAGTGAAAAGACCCTGCTTACCAGCGGCATAACATCAACCTTTTTTGATTCAAGTGCATCTATAGCCTCTTCAAACGGCCCGCACCTCGAGCCTATAAGTGTTATTTCTTTTATAACAATCTGGTTAATGTTCAATTGAGCCTCATCAGCAACTGTTGTCTTGAGTATAATCTTCCCCAGAGGCTTCACTATCTCAACAGCTGTCATTAGACCTGATGAGGAACCGGTCGAATCTATAACATAATCAAAATCCCTCTCTTTGAAATCAGAAAGATTAACCGTACTGATACCCATGCTGCTCATTATCGAGAGCTTCTCCTCATGTTTGCCTGCTACAGTCAGGCGACATCCTGTAAGTGCAATAACCTGACCAATGAGCAGACCCAGCTTCCCATCCCCGAGAAGGCATACCCTGTCTTCCGGCTTTACCTTCACCTGTCTCAATATTTGAAATGCAGCTGCAAGCGGTTCAATAAATACTGCCTCTTGGTCTGTGACGCCGTCCGGCAGAAGGTGAAGATTGGAGAGAGGCAGTGAAACATATTCAGCGAAGACCCCTTCCCTGTTCTTTATTCCAAGCACCGTCCGCTCAGGACAATGGGTATGTTCATTGTTCATGCAGAAACTGCATTTACCGCAATAAATGTTAATCTCACCTACAACTCTCCTGCCTATAAGGCCGCTGTCAGAAGATTCTTTGACTGTCCCGGTGAACTCATGACCAAGTATCCCATGAAAGTCCATGTACCCTTTTGTTATCTCAAGGTCAGTATTACATATACCGGCACATGAGACCTTTATCAGCACCTCATCGTCTCCGCGAACAGGAACAGGAGCATCTGTTACAAGCTTAAGCCGGCCATCTCTATAGACAAGAGCTTTCATATCAGTCCATTTTACTTCATTTATATTAAATAATAAATTCTCATCAGATTAAATGCCTGACCTATCATTGCAGGTGATAAAGACATTCAGGTAGTTTAATTTATTTGTTTGTTAGGCAATGCATCAGTTAAAACCATAAACAGACGGTCCTGAAAATTGATCATGCATATAACCTATTGATAAATAATAAAAAACCAGATTTAAATATTACTGCAATGCTTGACTTAAAACGACTGTGTTGATAAAATTAAATAGGTGCTCTTATGAAGGATAAACGCAAATCTAAAAGAAGTGTAATTGACATTGATATAGAGTTCAAGGTTACTGAAGTCCAGTTCAGACAGAGCACAAGAATAATGTCAAAAGGCAGGCTGGTAGATTTATCAGAGCATGGATTTGGACTTGAGACCAGATACCCTGTTGAAAAGGGCCAGGTAATAACTATAAAACCAACCGGCCATAGCAACATCCCCAAATTCGGGCTGGCCCAATGGACAAAAAACGAAAAAGATTTATATCATGCAGGTTTCGGCTTTAAATTCAATAGCGATATAGAATAACATCAGTTCTTCAGCACAGGGTCTTCCTTTCCAGCTTCTTTAAATCCTTTCTCCCTCAAAAGACAACTGTCACATTTCATACATGGGACTCGTACCATATTCACGATATGCGGGTCATAACAACTCCATGTAAGAGAATGGTCAACTCCAAGCTCAACGCCCTTTCGGATGATATCGGCTTTGCTCATATCTATAAGTGGCGCATGTATCCTGTACTTCATCCTGCCCTCAACAGATGCCTTTGTTGCAAGATCTGCCATAGCCTCAAAGGACCTGATATATTCCGGCCTGCAGTCCGGGTATCCGCTGTAGTCAACAGCATTTACCCCTATGAAAATATCTTCAGCCTCCATAACCTCAGCCCATGCAAGCGCTAATGACAGAAAAATTGTATTCCTTGCCGGCACATATGTTATTGGTATGGTCGACTGCTTCTCCACTTCCAATGTGTTTTTAGGAACTTCCAGGTCTGTAGTAAGTGCTGAGCCTCCAATACTGCCCAGATCAATATCAATAAAAAGGTGTTTTTTTACACCTATAAGTCCGGCAGACTGCTTTGCCATATGCAGCTCAACATCATGTTTCTGCCCATAATTCAGGGTTAGAGCATAAACCTCAAAGCCTTCAGCCTTTGCAATCGCAAGTGTGGTTGTTGAATCGAGCCCACCGCTTAAAAGTACGATTGCGCGTTTATCTTTATTCAATGCCATTGTTTTATTTAGCGCCTATCTTTGTCTCTGTGCCGTTCATCAGACTCTTAATATTTGACATGTGTCTGAATACTATAAGAACTGCAAATGAGAAACATAGTGAGGTCTTAATTGCAGAGGCCCCACCGACAAAGACAATGATCGGCATCAATGTGAAAGCGATGATAGCAGAAAGAGAAGAGTATTTTGTGATAACAGCTGTAATAAGCCATATGGCCACCATAAGCAATAATGCTACAGGGCTGTATATAAGCATTACGCCAAGGCCGGTCGCTACACCCTTACCGCCTTTAAAGGAAAGAAAGACAGGAAAGAGGTGTCCGAGAATGACGGAAAGGCCAACAATACCTCCCCACAGGTCAATAGAAAATTGGTTGCTTTGTCTCAGCATGACGGTCAACAGGATCATAGGCAGTGTCCCTTTTAAGATATCACAGACAAGGGTGATAACTGCCGACACCTTACCCACACTCCTGAGGACATTGGTAGCACCTATATTGCCGCTCCCGACAGCCCTGATATCAACACCCTTTGACCTGCTGATAATTATCCCGAAAGGAACAGCACCGAAAAGATATGCAGCAGGAATGAGAAGGAAAAGCAGGATTTGTACGGAACCTGTCATATCTTTTCCCGGAAGGACTGAAGATACTGTACCCCGGATATAAGACCAATTATCATTGCTGCAATAAGAAGGATTAGTCCAACATGAAATGTGACGAGAAACGAAAGAGGTTTAAAGACCCAGAGGGTTACAAGCGACTTGTCAAGAAGCAGTATTATGATCGAGGCTATCTGAAACCCTACCTTTATCTTGCCTCCAGTCTCAGCAGGTATGACCATATCCTTTGTCAGCGCCACTATTCTGAGCCCTGTTATGAGGAACTCCCTGATAATAATGACAATCGCTATCCACGCAGGAGCAAGCTCCATATCCACAAGTATAATGAGGGCTGAGATCACAAGAAGTTTGTCTGCAATAGGATCAAGCAGAATGCCGATTTTTGTCACCTGCTTTGATTTTCGTGCAATGTACCCGTCAAAAAAGTCGGTGATAGCTGCAAGAGAAAATATAACAGCGCCCAGGAAAGGATTCTTTTCTGCAACAAATATGAAGAGCGGGATAATGAATATCCTGCTCAATGTGATAGCTGTAGGGAGGTTAATCAATGTATTCGCCTGAGACCTTATCCCTATTTCCGGTGGCTTTCAGTATAAGTTCTGCAAACTCCCTGACCGCTCCCCTGCCGCCGTTTCTTGATGATATGAAATCAGCAACACCTTTTATATCTTCTTCTGCATCAGCAGGTGCGGCAGTAAGGCCGGCCATTTTAAATATCTCTATATCAACTGTGTCGTCACCCATAAAAGCAACGTGCTTGTCCTCAAGGCCGTATTTAGAAAGAAGCTCTTTATACACCTCTGACTTTTTATATATCTTCTGGTAGAGGTCTTCAATGCCGAGCTCCTTTGCACGCACCTCAACAACCTTTGATCTTCTTCCGGTTATAATGGCAGTTTTAATACCGACAAAATTGAGCATCTTGATACCATGCCCGTCCCTTACATGAAACCTCTTATATTCATTTCCCTGACCATCGAGGATGATGCTCCCGTCAGTCATGACACCGTCAACATCAAGTATGAGAAATTTCACATCCTTCGCTTTTTTTAAAATATCTTTTTTCATTATCATCAACTTGTATCTTAAGTTTATTTACACAATACCGGCTTTAAGAAGATCATGCAGATGTATGATCCCCTCAACCCTTCTGTCACCATCTAAAACAACAAGCGATGTTATTGAATGTTTCTCCATGATTGATACAGCCTTTGTGGCAAGAGCATCGCTTAGTATAGTCTTGGGATCTTTAGACATAACATCCTCTGCCTTGAGTGAGACAAAATCATCAGACCATTTCTCAAGACCTCGCCTAAGGTCTCCATCTGAGACCACACCCTTAAAATTACCCTCACTGTCAGAAACAGTAGTAACACCAAGACGTTTTGAGGATATCTCAACAATTGCATCCTTCATAAGCGTATCAGGAGCTACCGACGGGATATCCTCTCCTTTGTGCATAATATCTGCAACTGTAAGAAGCAGTCGCCTGCCAAGGTTTCCGCCGGGGTGGCAAAAAGCAAAATCCTCCTCAGTAAAGCCCTTTTTATTAAGAAGAGTGACTGCCAGAACATCGCCCATCGCCAAAGTTGCAGTAGTTGATGCTGTCGGTGCAAGCCCCATCGGGCAGGCCTCCTCCTTAACAGATACATCGAGTACCACATCAGATTTCTTTGCAAGCATGGAACCCTTATTCCCGGTCATTCCTATGATTTTGACATCAAGGCGCTTAAGCACAGGAAGTATATTAATTATCTCATCTGTATCACCGCTGTTGGATATCGCTATCATTACATCATTCTTTGTCACCATGCCGATATCACCATGGCTGCCCTCAGCAGGATTGAGAAAGAAAGCAGAGGTTCCGGTTGAAGATAGTGTTGCTGCGATCTTCTTGCCGATAAGCCCGGACTTGCCCATTCCGGTAACAATAACCTTGCCTTTGCATTTATACATGATATCTATAGCCTCAAGAAGTGTCTCATCAATTCTGTCGATCAGGGCGCTCACCGCATCGGCCTCGATCATTAACACCTTTTTTGCTTCTTCAATATACTTATTCATATAAATAACTCAGCGCTTATTTACAAGTTCATTGATCTTATTGAGCTCTGTCAAAAGCTCTGCCAGGGAATCAAGCGCGATCATGTTAGGGCCATCACACAAGGCCTTGTCAGGACACTCATGTACCTCAAGAAATACAGCATCACAGCCAGCAGCAACAGCCGCACGTGCAAGCGGGGCAACAAACTCTCTCTCACCGCCTGACGAACCTCCCAAACCTCCGGGCAGCTGCACACTATGGGTAGCATCAAAAACTACCGGATAGCCGAAAGACTGCATTATCGGGATCGAACGCATATCAACAACAAGGTTGTGGTGGCCAAAAGAGACGCCGCGCTCAGTAAGTGTGATATTCTTATTGCCTGTCGAGGTGAACTTATGAATAATGTTCTTAACATCGCCAGGGGCAAGAAACTGTCCTTTTTTTACATTAACAGGCTTGCCTGTCATGGAGGCTTCAAATATAAGGTCAGTCTGCCGGCATAAAAATGCAGGTATCTGAAGGCCGTCAAGAACCTCTGAGGCCTTCCATGCTTCCTGTATGGAGTGAACATCTGATATTACAGGAAGTCCTGACTCTTTCCTTGCACTGTCCAGTATCGAAAGGCCTGAATCTATACCAGGTCCCCTGTAGGAGTTGATGGATGACCTGTTCGCTTTATCGTAGGAACTTTTAAAGATGATAGGGATATCAATATCTCTGGATATTGCTGCCAGTCTTACCGCAGCATTCACTGTTGATTCTTCAGATTCAATGACACATGGACCTGCAATAAAGGATAGAGGTTTCCCTCCACCTATGGATACACCGCCGATCTTCACATCTGCTGTCTTCATATAAATGCCTTCAAAAAGAGATAGCCAGGCATCTGCCTGACTATCTAAATTATCATTAAATTATAAATTTATGCCAAGTTGAGTCAGCTTAGAGCCTGTTCGCTGCACCTGTTTATTTTTTAGGTGAATGTATAGCCCTGTCATGTACATCTTCAGCAGTCTCCATAACACCCTCTGCAAGGGTTGGGTGCGCATGAATGGTTCCGGCTATATCATGTGCCGTGAGCCCTTTCTCCATAGCGAGAGCAACTTCATGTATCAGGTCTGAAGCATGCGGGCCTATAATGTGTGCCCCCATTATCCTGTCTGTCTCCTCTTCAGTGATGATCTTGAAGAGACCGGCTATCTCACCCATGGCATGGGCCTTTCCAAGCGCCCTGAACTGAAATTTTCCGACCTTGTACTTCACACCCATCTCAACAACCTGCTTCTCCCTGAGACCTACAGAGCCTATCTCAGGATTAGTAAAGATCGCAGCAGGTACAACATCGTAATTAACTTTACTGCTGCCGCCCATTGCATTCTCCGCAGCAACTATGCCTTCTTTGGACGCAAGGTGAGCGAGCATTATACCGCCAGTGACATCACCAATGGCGTATACACCATCAACATTGGTCTGCATGCTGCCGTCAACCTTAACCTCGCCTCTTTCGCCCTGCACAACACCTATATCTTCAAGGCCTATATTCTTGGTATTTACCGACCTTCCAATAGAGACAAGCATCTTCTCTGCCTCGATGGTCTTTCCATCAGAGAGCGTGGCTGTTACCCCGCTATCACTGAGATCAACCTTCTCTACACCTATATTCTTAAGAAGTTTTATCTTATTCTTTTTAAGCTCCCTCTCCAGAAGCAGGGAGATATCCTCGTCTTCAGTTGAAACAGCGTTCGGCATCATCTCCACCATTGTGACCTGTGAACCGAACTCCTTATATATGAAAGCAAATTCACAGCCGATAACACCTGCCCCGACGATCAAAAGACTTTCTGGAACAGAATCAGGGTTTATCGCATGGTCGCTTGAAAGTATCCTTTTGCCGTCAAAAGGAAAGACAGGTATCTGAGCCGGGCTTGAGCCTGTTGCAACAATGATCTTGTCGGTCTCCACTACCTGTTCTGTACCGTCCTTTAGCGTTACCTTGATCTTCTTTGGGTCAATTATCACACCGCGACCCTCAATAAGCTCAACTCCCCACGACTTGAAAAGCCCTCGGATACCTTTCACCTGTGTGCCAACTACTTTATTTTTACGCTCTACAATCTTTTCAATATTTGGAGTTATAGTGCCATTAAGCTCAAGTCCGAAGCTTTTTGCATTTCTAGCCTTATGAAGAACCTCAGCAGAAGCGATCAGAGTCTTTGTGGGAATACAGCCCCAGTTGAGGCATGTGCCCCCAACCTCTCCACCCTCAATCACTGTTACATCTGCACCAAGCTGTGCAGCCCTGATTGCGGCAACATATCCGCCTGGCCCGGCACCAAGAATAGTGATCTTCATTATTTAAGCTTCACCTCTTCTTCAAGGTACTTTTCATATGCGGCTGCATCCATAAGCCCGTCAAGCTGTGATTCATCCTCTATATCAAAGATGGCTATCCAGCCTTTGCCGTACGGCTCCTCATTTATGATCTCAGGAGAGTCGGCAAGCTCTTCGTTTATCTTGACTACTGTGCCTGTTACAGGACTTATCACAGATGATGTTGCCTTTGTAGACTCTATCTGGGTCAGTTCAGTCCCGGATTCCACATCTGCATCAAGCTCGGGAGCATCAATATATACAATGTCGCCGAGTGATTCCTGTGCATAAAATGTAATGCCGACAGTGGCCTTCTTATCCTCTACCTTCACCCAAGTGTGTTCTTTGTGGTACTTCAAGTCTTTCGGATTCATTATCGTCCTCCTTATAATGTTCTGTTTACAATATTAAAATAGTGCAATTCACCTGTTATGAGTGAAATTCTAATAGTTAGGGAAAATATTTGTCAAGAAAAAGCGGTTACTTCAGAAGCTCTTCAATGAGCTTTTCAGACTCCGGATCCCCCCACTCCCTGAAGCCGGTAAACTTATGCCTTACTATGCCGTTACGGTCGATCAAAAGGTTGGTTGGCAGAGCATAGACCTCGTATGGAGCTGTGGCCTTTTCATCCCTGTCATGAAGAACTATAAAACGGGCAGGCTTCTTTTTTAAGTAGTCTATAACCTTTTTAGCAGACCTGTCATTTGATATTGAAAGTATCACAAGCCCCTTTTCATGATATTTATCATGCAGTTCATTCAACTCCGCCCTCTCTTTCCTGCAATATGGACACCATGTTGCCCAGAAGTTCAAAACAATAGGCTTACCTTTAAATGATGAAAGCGATACATCATTCCCCTCAAGGTCTTTGATCGTAAAGTCTTTAGCTTTTGAACCAATGATCCTGTCAACTTTCCAGGGCAGGAAATCAGCAGCTTCCGGCTTGCTGTAACTGCCGAGAAAGACAATAACTGCCAAGATCAATAATCCTGATATCTTCAGCTTTGTATATTTCATTAGTATCCTTTATATCCGTCCTGCTTTATTTTACAATTTTATTAGAAAATTGGCTATTTATTATGATGGTGCCGATGGTGGGAGTCGAACCCACATGCCCGAAGGCACTCGATTTTGAGTCGAGCACGTATACCAATTTCATCACATCGGCTTTATCAATCCATGGAAGTTATATAATATATCAGATTAACATTTTTCTGGATTAATTTATGAATACTGAACTAAGACAGCTGACAGAAGAAGAACTTGCTCGATTCATTGAAAAACTCGGTGAAAAACCTTACCGAATAAGGCAGGTATTGAACTGGCTTTATGAGCAGAGGGTCTCTTCAGTTGACGAAATGACTAACCTGCCAAAAGACTTCCGCAAGAAGCTTCGAAAGAAAGCGAGGATAAGCACACTCAAGCTTCTCGAGAGAAGAGTATCAAAGGACGACACAGTGAAGTTTCTCTTCGAACTTGAAGACGGTGAGTCAGTGGAGAGCGTTCTCATGCCTAACCTTCATGGCAAAGATAGCCATACTGTATGTATCTCATCACAGGCAGGCTGTGCCCTTGCCTGCGCCTTCTGCAGAACCGGCAGCCTTGGATTTAAAAGAAACCTTAAAACCTATGAGATAATTAATCAGGTAATAGAAACTGAAAAACATATAACATCCTCAAGGCCGGGGCATGGCATAACAAATATTGTGCTTATGGGTATGGGGGAACCTCTTAACAACTTCACCCAGGTCAACAAGGCCCTTTGGACATTTACATCATTAATGGGTTATTCAAAAAGAAGGATCACCCTTTCAACTGCCGGGATAATACCAAAGATCGCTGAGCTGGGCCTGAAGGGACCTGGTGTAAACCTTGCCGTATCCCTGAATGCAACAACCGATATATCAAGAAACATCATTATGCCTATAAACAAAACCTACCCTCTAAGAAAGCTGCTTGATGCATGCCGTTCCTATCCGCTTCAGCATGGAAGACTTATAACATTTGAATATGTCCTCATAGGCAACCTGAATGATACTGATGAAGATGCGATAAGGCTCATAAGTCTTCTCAAAGACATTAGCGCTAAAGTGAATCTGATCCCCTGCAATAACTCAGATAACAAAAGTCTGAAAAGGCCGGAAGATAAGAGAGTCAGCAGGTTCCACAATATCCTTTCAGAAGCAGGACTCACTGTAATAGTGAGAAAGAGCATGGGTTCTGATATATCCGCTGCCTGCGGACAGCTTAAAGCATCATATGAAAACTGACCGCAAAGAGTTATTCCCATTATGTAAGTTATAATATCAACCATGAAGATAATAGATGGCGTTGAGAAGATCAATAAGAAGCACCCCTACCCTGTCCTTACTTTAGGCAACTTTGACGGTGTTCATTTAGGCCATAAGTCAATTTTCAACATGGTCACTGAGAGGGCGAAAAAGAAGAAAGGGACATCGATGGTCTTCACATTTGAGCCGCATCCCTTAAGAGTTGTCGCTCCAGACAGGGCACCCAGCCGTCTCACACCCTTTAAAAGCAAAGCCGCACTAATTAAAAAATATAATATTGATGTTCTTGTATGCGCTAATTTCACAGAAGATTTTGCAAAGATAGAAGCTGAAGATTTTGTTCACGACATACTCTGGGACGCTATAGGTGTCAAGGAAGTGTATATCGGCGCAAACTATCTCTTTGGAAAAGGAAGAAAAGGATCCCCTGAACTATTAAAGAAACTCGGCAATGAATACGGGTTTAAGGTAATCACCATACCTGAGATCAAATATAACAACATCACTCTCAGCAGTTCAAAGGTAAGGAGCCTTATAGCAAAGGGCAAGGTCGATGAGGCCCCGCTCTTTCTCGGAAGGCACTATTCAGTTGAGGGGGTTGTTATAGAAGGAGCAAAAAGGGGGAAGACGTTACTGAACATCCCTACTGCGAATATCTCAACCTCTAATGAACTTCTTCCAAAGGACGGCGTATATGCGGTTAAGGTGAGGCTGGGCAGGAAAGTATTCGGCGGTGCTGCAAATATAGGCTTCAACCCCACATTCAAACAGATGAAGCTGAGCTTTGAAGTTCACATCTTTGACTTTGATGAAGAGATCGTTGGAAACGATATTAAAGTGGACTTCATTAAGCGCATAAGAGATGAGAAGAAATTTCCTAACGTTGATGCCCTTAAAGAGCAGATGGGAAATGATATTGTCGAGATAAAGAGGGTATTAAAAAACCTGTAGTGCTTTAAGATGCCTTACTGATGTCTTTAGGCAGGAGCATAAAATCTCTTCCCTCCCTCTTTGTAACCTCCTTCATAAAATCACACTCAAGACAATTAATAAGTTTATTGGCGAATGTGCCCTGCACTTTACCTGCGCAGAAAGTGCCTGCTACAGACCAGCAGAAACGTCCGGATGCAGAACCCTTATTTACACCATCAAATTGTTTCTCAGTCGTTGCGGGACATACACCAAGCTCATCTACCTTGTGCCCCTCAGGTTCACGTCCGCATTTTTTAAATTCCCAGCAGTTCAATCTATTGCTCATTCTTTCAATCTCCGGTGAAATTTCATAAACACTGCAGAAAAACTACTTATATCACTATGTATATTAACAAATTATTTACGATAAATAAATAAGGCCTTTCACTTTTTTCTATATCAAACACCGAGTTTTATCAATGAAACGAACACCTGCAATGATTGATAGCATGGACACATTGTGATATTCTTTAATTAACAGAATATTTTATTAATTTTATAAATGGAGGAAACAATGGCCGCTGCAAAAAAGAAAAAACCAGTCTCAAGGAAGCCTAAACCCAAGGCTGTGAAGCCTGCAAAGGATATTTCATTAGGTGAGATAGAATCAGAAATGGAAGAGATGACCATGAATGATTTTGCAGAAAGCACCAAGAAGGACCTGAAGAAACTTGGAGAGCTGATACATGAGGCTGCTGATAAAGGAACACATATTGCAAAAGAAATAGCTGAAGACATGCGGATCTTTGCCAGGGACGCCAGAAACCTGACCATGATAAAGATGGAGATCCATAATTTAGAGAATGAGAGAGAGAAGCTCTACTGCACAATAGGTAAACGTTTGACAACACTGAATAGAACAAAAAAACTTACTGACATAAAAACAAAATTCAAGAAAGACTTTTCTAAACTTGCGGCGCTTGATTCATCAATTAAGAAGAACAAGAAGCAGGCAGGCAAAATATCACTGACAAAGAGCAATAAATAAACGGTTCAGGCAGTTTGAACGGTTTAAGCCGTTCAAACTGCCTGATGTATTCCCTTACATCATATTTATTGGATCCACATCGATATCAACCTTCATCTCTTTAATGTTTTTGACAGCATCAGCTATCTCAAGTGCCCTGTTTTTTATAGTCTTTGAGTCTTTACCCTTCACCAGTAAATGCCATCTCCACATATTCTTTATCTTCTCAATAGGTGCCATGACCGGGCCGAGTACCTCAACGCCTGAACCGTTCCCGGCACTGAGCCTTTTTGAGAGGCTGCTCATCACCCTCTCTCCGGTTGACCTTGTCTTAAATGTAAATAATACTCTTACAAGCTTACTGAAGGGAGGATATGCAAGTTCCTTTCTATGAGCAAGTTCTTTTTTGTAAAAGCCCTTATAGTCATGCCCCTTCACATAATCAAACACATAATGATCCGGCTCCAGAGTCTGTATTAAGACCTCCCCTTTCTTCCTGCCCCTGCCTGCCCTGCCTGCAAGCTGTGTAAATAACTGAAATGCTCGTTCTGCTGACCTGAAGTCAGGAAGGTTAAGCGCAACATCAGCAGATATTACTCCAGCAAGGGTCACATCGGGCAGATCATGTCCTTTTGCAACCATCTGGGTACCTAAAAGCAGATCTATCTTTCCCTGCTCCATATCCTTTACGATCCTGTAATGAGCAAGCTTCTTACCTGTCGTATCCCTGTCCATCCTCTTCACCCTGATACCGGGCACAAGGTCTGTTATCTCCTCTTCTATCTTCTGCACCCCTGCCCCTATATATTTAAGGTTAGGGCTTTTACATTCAGGACAGAAATCGCCGGGCTCAAGGAATGAGCCGCAGTAATGGCAGTTCAAACCCTTTGAACCCTTATGATATGTAAGAGTGATGCTGCATATATGACACCGATAGGTAAAGCTGCAGTCCCCGCATATAAGAAATGGTGAGTATCCACGTCTGTTCAGAAGCATAAGGGACTGTTCCTTCAAGGCAAGCTTCTCTTTTATCTTTGCCAGCATCTTTTTAGATATCGAATGAGACTTAAGCTCTTCATCGCGCATATCCACGATCTGCACTAAAGGCATAGGCCTCTTATCTATCCTGTGCTTTAGCTCAAGGTATCTGAACTTACCTTTTTCAGCATTATAGAATGATTCAAGCGATGGGGTAGCAGAACCGAGGATAACCTTCATCTTTTCCAGCTGCGCTCTTACAAGCGCAACATCCCTGGCATTATACTTAAGGCCGTCAAACTGCTTATATGATGACTCCTGCTCTTCATCAACCACTATAAGCCCCAGATTCCTGAATGGAGAGAAGACCGCACTTCTTACGCCCACAACAACCTTTACCTCTCCCTTCTGCATCTTATTCCAGCTTGAGAGCCTCTCCCCTGCAGACAATCCGCTATGGTAAAAGACTACGCCGTCACCAAAGTTGTTTTGAAAGTTGCCAACCATCTGAGCTGTTATAGCGATCTCAGGAACAAGAACTATGGCCTCCTCATTTTCCGGCAAGGCCTTTATTGCTCTTATATAGACCTCGGTCTTGCCGCTTCCGGTGACGCCGTGAAGAAGAAAAACACCTTCATCACTATTACCCAATTCATTTAATGCATTCTCCTGCTCTTCTGTAAGCCTTATTCTCTTCTTAACAGATTCATTGTCATAAGTGACCCTCTGCTTACCAACCTTCTTTCCTGTAAAGAGAGAGGACGGTAAAGCATTCTTAAGAACAACCCCATGACTTGAGATATAGTAGTGTCCTACCCACTTAATAAGCTTCAGCAGGTTAGCGGAAACGATCGGCTCATCATCAAGCAGCTTTTTTATTTTTTTGAGTTTTACAGATCCGGCCTTTGGCCCTGCTGTATTAACACCAACAACAATACCAACCTTCTCAGCCCTCCTGAAAGGGGCCAGCACACGTGAACCGGCCTTAACATTTGACATCAACTCTTCAGGTACGAGATATGTGAACGCCCCTGAATCAATAGGAAACTGAACATCAGCAAACATAGTTATTCCTTGTAGACCCTTGAAATAAATCTGATCTTATAAATTGAGGCACTGTTAATATACCTTTCTTCTAAACCAGAACTTCTCGACTTCAACCGCCATAAAGACGACAGTTGAAAGCAGTATTGCAAACATAAGGTCAGTAAAAGGCAGGGGAGATGTTTTAAATACAGGATTCAGAAAAGGGATATATATAGTTGCCATCTGCATTATAAATGTAAGGGCTACAGCCCCGAGAAGCGGTTTGTTAGTGAAAAGACCAATACTGAAGAGCGACTCACGCTCAGACCTTATTGCAAGCACATGTCCCATCTGGCTGAGACACAAGACAGTAAAGACCATCGTCTGCCAGCGGGCCTGATCATATCCATTGCTGATCGCCCAGAACTGAGAGAATATTGATACACCGCCCATCAGAAGTCCAACCCATATCATATGTGCTGCCATACCATGGGCAAATATACTCTCCTGCGGGTGGCGGGGCTTCCTCTGCATCACGCCTCTTTCTTCAGGCTCAACAGCAAGGGCAAGCCCTGGAAGGCCGTCTGTCACAAGATTGATCCACAGTATGTGTATCGGCAGTAAGGGTATCGGCAGTCCAAGGAAAGGAGCAAGAAATATTGTCCATATCTCTCCTGAGTTGCTCGTCATCGTGTACTTGATGAACTTCCTTATGTTATCGAATATACGCCTCCCCTCCCTGACAGCTTTCACAATGGTAGAGAAGTTATCATCAAGAAGTATCATATGTGATGCCTCTTTTGAAACATCGGTGCCTGTTATCCCCATAGCTACTCCGATATCAGCCCTCTTAAGTGCAGGTGCGTCATTTACACCGTCACCGGTCATTGCAACAAACTCCCCTTTTTTCTGAAGAGCCTTGACTATCTTAAGCTTCTGCTCCGGTGCTACCCTGGCATAAACCCTGATATCTTCTACACGATCCTTAAATTCATCAACTGAAAGTTTATCAAGCTCTGTCCCTGTCATTACACCGTCACCATCATCAATGATTCCAAGCCTGACAGCTATGGTCTTTGCGGTAAGAGGATGGTCTCCGGTTATCATTACCGGATGGATTCCGGCCCTCCTGCACATCTTTACAGCCTCCCTGGCCTCCTCACGCGGAGGGTCCAGCAATCCTGCAATGCCGAGGAAGGTCATCCCTGTCTCTGCATCCCCATAGTTACCTTCATCAGGCAGAGCATCCCAATGCCTTGCCGCAAATGCTATCGCCCTGAGGCCGTCATTTGCCATCTGTTGGTTAGCTTTGGTTATCCTCTCCCGGATGCCGTCATCCATTTCAAGAAGTTCACCTCCAATAATGACCCGTGTACTTCTCTCAAGGACCGCCTCCATGGAACCCTTTGTGAAGGATATAAAATCAGGATCTGAAGCTTGAGGGCCAAGAGCCAGGGATCTCTTCATCCCCTCACTTTCAAATTTATGAAAGGTGGTCATCATCTTCCTGTCTGAATCAAAAGGCAGCTCCGCAACCCTCGGCAGTTCAGACTCAAGCTCCTTTTTTATGAACCCGGCATTAAATGCAGCATTAAAGAGCGCCACCTCTGTCGGGTCACCCATCACACCGTCTTCAGCAGCAGCGGCAGCATCATTGCTAAGCGCCATGGCTGTAAGAAAAATTGAAAGCCGAAAGTTAAGTGTTGAGGGCTGATCATCGCCTTCACTCTTCACCCCTAACTCTTCACTCTTAACTACCTCTTCACCGGTATAGATCTCCTCAACTGTCATTTTGTTGAGTGTAAGAGTGCCGGTCTTGTCAGAGCATATGTAGGTAACAGAACCTAATGTTTCCACAGCAGGAAGCTTTCTTATGAGAGAGTTCTGCTTCACCATCTTCCTTGCACCGAGTGCAAGGGATATAGTGACCACGGCAGGCAGTGCTTCCGGTATAGCTGCAACCGCAAGGCTTATAGCGGTCAGAAACATCAACAAAGGCTCCTCGCCCCTAAAGATCCCTGCAGTAAAGACGATAGCGCAGATGGCAAGAACGGCTATCCCCAGCCTCTGACCGAACTTTGCAAGCCTCTTCTGCAGCGGTGTCTTTACATCCTCCTCATTCTGCAGAAGTGCTGCTATCTTTCCAAGTTCGGTATCCATTCCGGTGCCGACAGCCACACCAATTCCCCGCCCATAAGATACTATCGTTCCTTTATATGCCATATTCAGCCTGTCACCGAGGGGGATGGATTCCCCGGCAAGGGCCTTTGTCACCTTTTCAACAGGAACTGATTCACCTGTGAGAGCGGCCTCCTCTATCTTGAGATGTGCAGCCTCAAGAAGCCTGACGTCAGCAGGAACTATCCTGCCTGCCTCAAGAAGGATAATATCACCGGGTACGATCTCAGAAGCAGATATGTTTGCCGGGCTGCCGTCCCTAACCACATCAGCTGTAAGCGCAGCCATCTGCTTAAGGGCCTTCATAGCCTGCTCTGCCCTGTACTCCTGAACAAAACCGATGATCGCATTTAAAATAATGATCACGATTATTGCGAGTGTATCAACAAGCTCTCCAATAACTCCTGAAACAATGGCAGCTGCTATCAGGATCATGATCATAAAGTCCTTGAACTGGTCGATAAACATCATGAAAAGAGACCTCTTCTCTGTTTCGACAAGCTCATTTGGGCCGTATTTATCAAGCCTTGCTGAAGCTTCTCCTGCAGTTAGCCCACTTTCAGAAGACCCGAGTTCCTTTAATGTGCTATCTGTTTCTTTTATATACCAGTTCATCTTATTCATAAGCCATATTTCCCGGCAATTATTATAAATATAAATACCATATTAATCTGTTTGACAGCTAAGTTTGCTCTATGCTAAAGTTTTAGACCTCACCTATCTTATGTGGGGCTGCAGATATTATAGAGTGACCAGGTTTAAACTTCAAAGACTTTTATCTGCAGTTTTTTAACAATATTATCATAAGAGGAGATTATCACAAATGCCACTTGATCCAACAAAACATGCAGATTGGGAGATAGCACAGGACGCTGAAAAATCAATGGCCACTATCTATGAGATAGGAGAGCGCCTTGGGCTTACAAAGGATGAGCTTCTGCCTCAGGGCCATCACATCGGAAAAATAGATTACAGGGCGGTGCTTGACCGCCTTAAGGACAAGCCTAATGGTAAATACATTGATGTCACGGCCATCACACCTACACCCCTGGGCGAAGGGAAATCAACATCATCCATGGGCCTGGTTCAGGGTCTCGGCAAGTTAGGCAAGAGTGTCAGCGCCGCAATAAGGCAGCCTTCCGGCGGCCCCACAATGAACATCAAGGGTTCTGCAGCAGGAGGCGGACTTGCACAGTGTATACCGCTCACCCCCTTCTCGCTCGGATTCACCGGTGACATTAACGCTATTATGAACGCACATAACCTCGCAATGGTTGCCCTTACATCAAGGATGCAGCATGAGCGTAATTATACCGATGAACAGCTGGAGCGCTTGAGCAAGATGAAAAGGATCGATATTGACCCTACAAAGGTTGAGATGGGCTGGGTAATCGATTACTGCTGCCAGTCGCTCAGGAATATCATAATCGGCATCGACGGGGTAAACGGCAACAAGGACGGCTTTATGATGAAATCCAAGTTCGGCATTGCTGTTTCATCTGAAGTAATGGCCATCCTTTCAGTTGCAACAAGCCTCAAAGACATGCGTGAGCGCATGGGTAAAATAGTCGTCGCTTACACAAAGAAAGGCAAACCGGTAACAACAGAGGATCTCGAGGTAGCAGGCGCAATGACCGCATGGATGGTCGAGGCAATGAACCCCAGCCTTATGCAGACACTCGAAGGACAGCCTGTTATAGTGCACGCCGGCCCATTCGCAAACATAGCAATCGGCCAGAGTTCGATAATTGCCGATCAAATCGGCCTTAAGCTCTCTGACTATCACGTAACAGAATCAGGATTCGGCGCTGATATAGGCTTTGAGAAGTTCTGGAACCTCAAGTGCCGCAACAGCGGGCTAGTCCCTGACTGTGCTGTTGTTGTTGCTACTATAAGAGCTCTCAAGTGCCACGGAGGCGCACCGGTACCGGTACCGGGCAAGCCGATGCCTGAAGAATACAATTCAGAGAATGTCGAATGGGTAGCAAAGGGCTGTGACAACCTCATTCATCACATCAAGAATGTCAGAAAAGCAGGTATCAGCCCGGTTGTTTGTATCAATGCTTTCTATAACGATACTGACGCTGAGATAGCAAAGGTCCGTGAGCTTGCTGAGGCAGCCGGAGCCAAGGTTGCCCTCTCAAGGCACTGGGAACAGGGCGGTGACGGCGCAATCGAATTCGCTAAGGTAGTTATGGAAGCATGTGAAGAAAAGACAGACTTCAAATTCCTCTATGAACTCGACCAGCCTGTCAAAGAGCGCATCGAGCTTATCGCAAAAGAGGTTTACGGAGCTGACGGCGTTGATTACTCAGCTGAAGCCAACGCGTCGCTCGAAAGAATACAGAAGGACCCCGAGCTTTCAAAGCTTGGACTCTGTATGGTCAAGACTCACCTTTCACTATCAGACAACCCGGCACTAAAAGGTGTCCCGACAGGATGGAAACTCAATATCAGGGAGGTTCTTACATACGGAGGAGCAGGATTCATCGTTCCAGTAGCAGGGGCGATAAGTCTTATGCCCGGAACCAGCTCAAACCCTGCATTCAGGCGTGTAGATGTCGATGTTGAGACCGGTAAGGTCGAAGGTGTATTCTAAAATATATGCAAGTGCCAGCCCCTGCTATTTATGGCAGGGGCTGTTTTTTTCTTTACACTGTTTCTTGGTTATGATAGCTAACCTTTTGAATTAATTATATTTATTTTCAGGCAATACTATGCTAAAAAGCATCCCCAATATTCTCACCATCACAAGGATACTTCTTCTGCCGTTCTTTGTTGCTGCATTTATGTATAACCACTACCAGGCAGCTCTAATCATATTCATTTTTGCTGGAATTACTGATATGTTTGACGGCCTGATCGCACGAAAGACAGGCAGCATAACTGAACTTGGCAGGATACTTGACCCTGTAGCAGACAAGTTCTTTCTGGTCACATCATTTATTCTTATGTCATATTACGGCATGATACCGAAATGGATAACTATCGTGGTCATAAGCAGAGACATGATACTTGTTACCGGCTGTCTGATAACATACTTCATAGTAAACAACCTTAATATTGAACCTACCTTTATAGGAAAGGCAGCCAGTGCCATGCAGTTTCTGCTGATCGGATTTGTGATCCTTTTCAAAAACATAGGGCAGGCCTTACCCATGCCGAATATCATCTTCATAGTCATAGCCGCATTTACTGTAATTTCAGGCCTTCAGTATATTCAGCAAGGCCTGAAGGTAGTGAACAGCAGTCCTGGTGAGACATAGAGAGATGAGTCTAGGTATAAACCGCATAAAGGAAGAGATCATTGCCAGCACAGGCCTTAAAAAAGGTGATGTTATAATCTCGATAAACGGCAGCCCTGTCAATGATGTTATAGATTACATGTTCAATGCCTCCGGCTCTACACTGGAACTAAAGGTTCTCAGGGGGGAGAAGAAGATAAAACTGAATGTAAGCAAAAAACATTTTAGCAACCATGACATTGAGTTCAAATCCTTCAGAACCAAATCCTGCAAAAATAAGTGCATCTTCTGTTTTGTCAGCCAGCTTCCAAAGGGAATGAGGAAAACACTTTACCTTAAGGACGATGATTACAGGATGTCATTTCTTTATGGCAATTATATAACACTTACCAACCTCTCCAAAAAAGACAGGGAGAGGATCATTTCACAGAGACTAAGCCCTCTATATATATCAATACACACGACCAATGATGATCTTAGACGAAAGATGCTGGGAAACAAAAAGGCACCTGCCATCATTGATGAGATAAAGTTCTTTACATCAAATAAGATAAGGATGCATGCCCAGATAGTCGTCTGTCCGGGATTCAATGATGGTGAAGAACTTCTGAAGACGATCAAGGACCTGACAAAGCTCTACCCTTACATAATGTCAATATCCGTTGTGCCTGTAGGCCTCACAAAGCAGAAGAAGAAGCTGATGAATCCGGTAAATAAAAAGGATGCGTCCAAGATCATTGAGGATGTAAAAAAGGTACAGGCAAGGCTTAAAAGGCGTCATGGAGAGCCCATAGTTTACATTGCTGACGAAGTATATATAAAGGCAGACACCCCCTACCCTACCCTAAAGAGTTACGGCGACCTGCCCCAGCTTGAAAACGGTGTCGGCATGGTAGCTCTCTTCAATAGTGCCGCAAAGAAGCTGAAGCTTCCGAAGAAGATCGAGCCCCGCAGAATAGCTACATTTACAGGTGCCTCATTCATGCCATACCTGAGCGAGTTCAAGAAAAAGCTTGATCATATTGAAGGGCTTGACCTTGAGGTCTTTGAGGTTGAGAACAGGTTCTTTGGATCCTCTGTAACAGTTGCAGGCCTGCTCACTGGAAAAGACATATTAAAGACCCTTATCGGCAGGACAAAGGCGGAGTGCCTTCTCGTGCCGGATGTTGCCCTGAGGGACGATTCAAATCTATTTCTGGATAATGTTAAACTTAAAGACCTTGAGGAGGCGCTAGGCATACCTGTGAAGGCTATCGACTCTACACCTCAGGGACTACTGGAAGGGATTAAAGATGGATGTAAGTGGGAAGACTAAGATATTAGGCATTTTCGGCTATCCTGTTGAGCACTCTCTTTCACCTGATATGCACAATACCGCCTTTGCAAAGCTTGGGCTTGATATGTGCTATGTCCCTTTTAAAGTATCCCCTAAAAACCTTCCTGACGCAGTCTCTTCGATAAGGGCGCTTGATATGCTTGGCGTCAATACCACTGTGCCTCATAAAGAGCATGTCATTGCGCTTCTTGATGAGATTGATAAAGAAGCTTCATTCATAGGTGCTGTCAATACAGTGGTAAATAAGGAAGGAAAGCTGACCGGATACAATACTGATGGAAGAGGTTTTATGAGTTCTCTCTCTGAAGAAGGGGTAAGCGTTGACGGGAAAGATGTCCTTATAATCGGAACAGGGGGTGCATGCAGGGCCATAAGCTATTACATTAGCGAGAAGGCTTCCAGCCTCTCTCTTTTTGATATTGATACCTCAAAGGCAACGGCGCTTGCAGATGACCTTGGAAAGATAAGGCAGAATATCAGGCTTATCGAAAATATCATGGATGCTGAAAGCCCTATGGTCATTATTAATGCAACACCGCTCGGGCTGAAGCCTGACGACCCCCTTCCCTTTGACCCCCAACTCATATCTGCTGAAACCGTTATTTGCGACCTGATCTACAAAGAGACCCCTATCCTTAAAGAAGCAAAGTCTAAAGGTGCAAAGACGATCAACGGATCAGGGATGCTTTTGTGGCAGGGCGTGCTTGCTTTTGAGCTCTGGACAGGTGTCAAACCGCCTGTGGATGATATGAGAAAAGTATTACTGGAAAATATGAAATAGTTCAACGGTTCCACAGAGCAACAGAACAAGGATTTTATTACACCATGGCACTTATGCACTGTTTTTAAACTTCTCCACCCTGTTCCTTCCATTTGCCTTTGCAAGATATAACGCCCTGTCAGCCCGCTCAATTATCTCTTCTTCGTTTTCAGGCTGCTTCTTTTCATCGTACATCATCTCAGAAACACCCAAGCTCAGGGTCACACTCATCACATCGCCCTTGTTGTTCTTTACCTCTAACTTTTCGACCAGTTCCCTGATCCTGGCTGCCAGTACTTCAACACCCTCAACCCTTGTCTCCGGTGATATGACAACAAACTCTTCCCCGCCGTAGCGGACGATTATGTCTTCAGCACGGCAGTTCTTCTTGATGGCAAATGCGACCTCCTTCAATACGATATCACCGGCCTGATGCCCGTAGGTATCATTCATCTTCTTGAAATGGTCAATGTCTATCATTATGCATCCTATATAATGCCCGTACCTCTGCGCCCTGTTAACCTCCTCATGCAGGCGATAACTCAGGTATCTCCTGTTATACAGGCCTGTAAGTGGATCATGGACTGCCATCTCTTCAATCGTCTGATAGGCAATTGAGAGCCTTTTCATTAGCTTAAGCGCAAGCATATAGACAAGCCCGAGCAGAAGTGCGATAGTCAGAACGCATAGAGAGAGAATCATATAGGTGTTTCGTTGAAGTTTGTGCTTTATATCACCGATATTATAGTTAAGACTTATGCCGCCCAGAATATCACCCGCCCTGTATCCCTGCTCAATGTGACATTTTAGACACTCCTGCTTCACATAAAGAGGGGATATATACCTGAAGTATGACCTCTCATTGATCACAGCCTTCTCGAACACCTCCTTCTCTCCGGCAGTGAACATGGTTAACGCGTCCCTCTCAAACTCATCAGCCAGATTCTTTGGGTCAAGAGGGAAGAGGCTTGTTATATGGAAGAGAAGCATCCCGTCCATGGGTGCAAATGTGACGATCTCACCAGTCATCAACGTGGCGCTCACCTTTGTATAAAACTTGCCGTTCATCGTCTCAAAATCAGGATCGTCCATGTATGCTTCAGGTTTTATCCCGAGCTTCTTCTCAGCATATACACCGCTGTGTCCCTTATCCCAATTCCTGTTGAGGGTGATATCGCTGAGATCCGCCCGAGCCCTCAAGATCACTTCTTCAATAATTAACTGGCCGTTTCGGTAATACAGGCCCAGAAATATACCGGCCACAAAGAGAGCAATTATCATGCTTATACTGAAGAGAAAGACCCTGTAGTCCTTCTTTAGATGAATAAGACTTTTATTTCCGCTTTCCATAAAACCATCGTAGCAGATTTTAGATAAGTTTCAAATAGATAAATATCATTTTCTGAATACAAAAGAAATTCAAGATGACAAATAAAATGGGGGGGGTATGCTCTCTTTATGATTCCAGCTTAGGAGAGACACAGTTCCTTCCGGCGCCCTTCGCCTTATAGAGCTCATCATCTGCCCGCTTCAGTATGCTCTCCCACTCAACATCACTTTCATCCTCAATGCTCCTGCAGGCTACACCGCAGCTGATGGTAACGATTTCAGGACTGTTTTCCTTATGCTCTACTTTAAGTGATTGGACAGCTTCCCTTACGGTTTCGGCAACAAAGATTGTCTGTGGAAGTTTCTGTTCGGGCAGGATAATCACAAACTCTTCACCTCCCCAGCGGAAGACCATGTCGGTTTTTCTTAACCTTCCCTTTAAAGTATTTGCAACAGAGATCAATACATCATCCCCTTTTTGATGGCCATACGTATCATTGTAAAGTTTGAAGTTGTCAATATCACATATTACAATGCTGTAATAATGATCATACCTGAGCGATCTCAGGTGTGTTTCTACTATCTCCTTCTGGAAGCTCCTCCGGTTTCCTATCTGAGTCAGCGGGTCGATATCAATAAGCTCATTAAGTCTTTCATTAAGCTCCTCGACCTTTTCATGTTTGCTTTCAAGGAGGGTCATCATGTTATTGAAGCTTTCTCCTATCTTATCTATTCTGCCTTTAAATGCATTCTTGTAGACCTCACACTTTCTGCAGTCTCCGAACTTTCTGGCAAACTGTCCCTGCACTTTTCCTCCGCAGAAGGTTCCTGCAACCTGCCAGCATCTCAGGTCATCAGCCTTATAACTAGGGCAGTCTGTCTTACCACAATCCTTATATTCCCAGCACTTCAGGAGTTTTTCGTTATCTTTGTCATACCTGATGCTGAAGCTTTCATTCTCAATGACCTGATCGATACTCTCCCTGATACTCTCATTTGCTGCTTCGAGGTCCATATTGGTATTCTCGATCTCTTCTGTCTGCTCTTTAATGATAGTGTCGGCCTTTCTGATTATCACCTGCAGTATGAAAAACAGGGCCGACATCAGAAGAATAAATATAAAGAATATGACATAGCCCTCTCTATTTGCCTTATCAAAAACAGGCGTCATATCCTTATAAACCTCAAAAGCGCCTATTACTTTCCCATCATGCGCCATGTCTGCCTCATCGGTGTATATCGGGACGTATACCTCAAGCAGATCCACAGAATAGAGCTTTCCGACCTCAGTACTTTCGTCTTCTAACGGCTGCATCTTCCTTGTAAGGTGAGTTGCAATCTCGCCAACTGATGCTTTTTGAAATCTTTCGGAAGTATTTACGATACCGATATTGGTCTCGTCTGTAGAGAATATGGTCAATCCGGATTCGTCAAATATCTTCAGCTTAACAACATCTGTGAATTCCATAAGGTAAACATCAACAATATTATTGATAGACTCATACTGCAGTGAACCCGGTTCAAATACCAGTTTGTCACGGTCCTGTATCTTCGAAACAAGGCCGTCATCATACAGCCTGTGATTCACCTGATGGGCAAATTCCTGTGCTGCTATAACAGCATAATCCACGAGTATCCTTTTCTGATGGGAGATAAACAGATAACTCATGATCATGGTTATTATTACAACAGCTACAACGCTGGAGAGGGTGAAAAAACGGCGCAGGTTAAACTTCTTTCCACTGACATCTTTATTCATTGCATTGATGTCCATATCATAATAATAACAGATTATAATTCAAATTATAACAAGCAACAAAATAATGAAATTCAGATATAATATAATCTATGAAAATAGCAATTACCGGCAAAGGCGGTGTTGGGAAAACAACACTATCCGCCCTTTTAAGCCACATATACTCTACTGAAGGCAAAGGGGTCATTGCAGTTGACGCTGACCCTGACGCTAACCTCGCTGCTGCTTTAGGGGTAAGCAGAGAGGAGCTTGCATCAATTAGGCCTATTGCCGACCTGCCTGAACTTATTGAAGAAAGGACAGGTGTGAAGCCCGGAACCCCCGGCGGCATATTCAAGCTTAACCCGAAGGTTGATGATATCCCGGAAGGCTTTGGATATAGTATCGGGAATATCACCCTTCTTGTAATGGGCAAGTCAAGGTCAGCTGCATCAGGCTGCTACTGCCCTGAGAGCGCCCTCTTGAGGAGGCTGCTAAAGCATCTCATAGTTGAGAGGGATGAGGTCGTCATCGTTGATATGGAGGCTGGCATTGAACACCTCACACGTGGGACGTCTGAAGGTGTTGACGGCTTCATAGTGGTTGTTGAGCCGGGCCAGAGAAGTGTACAGACAGCCCAGACCGTTATGCGGCTTGCCGGAGAGCTTGGTGTGCAGAAGATCTTTGCAGTTGCCAACAAGGTGAGGAACGAAGAGGATATCGCCTTTATAAAAGATGCCCTTGAGGGAATTGACCTTCTCGGCTCCATATCATTCAACACTGATATCATGGAGGCCGATGTCAAGGGCCTTCCTTCTTACATGTCTTCCGATACTGTTGTTGATGAGGCACGGAAGATCAAGGGAAATCTTGAGGGCAGGGTTTGAAACATACGATAAGAAAATATCTGCTCGGGAAAAGAGATGCGATAGACCCTGACGAGAAGAAGAAGAAAGAAGCTGAGATTGAAAGGTCTCTATTTAAACTGCCCGAGTTCAAAAATGCAAAGAAGATACTCTTTTATGCCTCGTTCCGTTCAGAGGTGAATACCATAACCTATATTCAGGATGTTATAAACCTTGGTAAAAAGATTATCCTTCCTGTTGTTGATGCAAGGCATAAGAGGCTGGACCTCTATTATGTTAATGATGTATCCGAGCTTGTCCCAGGCTACAAGGAGATACCTGAACCGGGGATACTTAAGGATCGTGAGGCAGCTCTTGGTGACATCAACCTTGTCATTATTCCCGGCACAGGTTTTGACACAAAGGGCTTCCGCCTCGGTTATGGCGGCGGTTACTATGACAGACTCCTGAGCTACGAATCAAAGATGTTTGCAAATGTAGAGCATATCCCAACGGTCGCCCTCGCCTTTGAGGAGCAGATAGGCGACAGGATACCTTCAGAATCCCATGACATCAAGGTCGACATGATCATAACTGATGAAAGGGTCATCAACTGCAAGAAATGAAAGTACCGCAGAACAAAAGCGGCCTCAAATACAGTCTATAGATCTTTCCATTCTTCACTGCCTAAACTGTTGCACTATTGTTCTGTGGAACTATAAAACTATTGACAAGTCTCTGCCAAATCACTAAAGTTGAATTATGGCAACTCAACTTCATGACGCAGAAAAACGCCTGTACCCTAGGATCGATGTAGACATTAAATGTATGATCGTCTTCAACAATGAGACCTATAACGGCTGCATAAAGAATATCTCAAGACATGGCCTATATATCAGAATAACTTCTGAACTTACCGACCAACTGATCCAACTCTCTACCAATGATAATATTAAAGTCTCATACAGCATTCCTTCAGGAGAGAAACTTGTGCATGAATGTACCGTAAGATGGCTCTTCACACTAAAACAACAGCTAAACCTTGGAGTCGAAGTCTCAGAGCCGCCTTCTGCATTTATGAATTTTGTAATGCAGAAAGAATCGTCTATTGTTTAAATTCATAAGCAGAAATATCCTTACAGGCCTCTTCACCCTTCTACCGGTAGTCCTTACACTTTATCTCTTTTACTGGTTCATGGTATCGACCGAGTCTGTGCTGAAGCGTCTGGTGCACAAGATCTTCCCTGAAATACCGTACTGGCCGGGAATTGGGCTTGTTGGGGTACTGCTCATTGCTTTTGTTGTCGGCATGCTTATGCGCACATATGTAGTAAGCCAGCTATTTGCAAAAGCTGAAAGCATCCTCTACCGCATGCCTCTTATAAAGTCAGTCTACGGCGCTATACGTGACTTCTTTCAATACTTTTCACCAGCCGCAAAAAAGGAGTTTGAGCAGGTGGTGGCTGTCACTCTTGAGAACGGGATGCAGCTTATCGGATTCGTTACGCAGGCTATCCCCGAGAGGATGCCTGAGGGTTTTCGTGATGAAGGCAGCGTTCTCGTCTACCTTCCTTTAAGCTACATGATTGGAGGGTATGCCTTTCTTGTGCCAAAAAAAATGGTTAGGCCAATAGACATGAATATGGAAGAAGCGATGAGATTCACCCTTACAGCCGGGGTCACCGGCTCTATGAATTCATCCAAAGACAAAAGAGGTTAGCCCTTAATTCGCTCTATTACTCATCTTCACAATTAATTCATTATTATTTCATCTTCACTTCATACTATTGTCTTATTTTACATACAGTAAGACAAGCAACATATATTTAACAAGATGGAAAAGGTATAGATTTTCCTCCGCCTTTTCTATCAAACATTCCCCCTG
>PJEL010000235.1_pt1 | contig 66797 bp, 57 predicted proteins | sample 1853271 | NCBI WGS metagenome assembly PJEL01 (sample SAMN08108733, study PRJNA415343) | Invertebrate metagenome, whole genome shotgun sequencing project. | host: Globobulimina | place: Sweden: Gullmar Fjord | collected 2015-08
CGACCTGGCGACAACAAGAATCATTATTGAATCCTGAAATTCAATAGATTAACACCACAAAATCAGGTTGGGATAATTCTCAGTGAGGTTGAAGACGAAAAAAAGTCGATTTTACGGCCTTAAGGAGCTGTTACTTTATAGAAATCGACTACTTTTCAACACCCTTAATAAGAGAAACAACTATCTTTATTTGATTAAATAAAATCAACTACTCTGCCTACAACTTAACACTTGAAATCTCATCGCACAACTTGTACAATACGCACAGCATCCCACTCCTCGGGAACATAACCCTCTTTGAATCGGTCTTGCCAATAGACCAGCAAAGAGGGTTTTTTTATTTCATCATAACTGCCACACTACATAATCAAAACCTCATCCATCACCCCGCCACCAATCCTCTAAATTTACGATTCCATGCCTATTTGGCTGATTCGGTTTGACACAGTTCAAAAGGATGGTAATATGTATTGTTTGTCACAAAATTACACACACAAACTCTGCAACACAATGAGGATATATAATGAACACCAAAACAACTGAACAAAAAGGAGAGTTTCTCAGTGACACTGACAAAAACCCTTCTAATGTATTACCTGAAAAACTTACATTTGACTCCAAGCTAAAATTTAAATGCCACCCCGGTGTCAGCTGCTTTACCGCCTGTTGTCATAATATTAAAATCACCCTTACCCCTTATGACATTTTAAAACTGAGCGAACGACTCGAAATCAAGGCTCATGAGTTTATCATCCAATACACCCAACCTATATTTCTTGAAAAAACCGACATGCCTGGCGTTGCCATCAAGCTGACAGGTGAAAAAAACGGCTGCCCTTTTGTCACCCCAGAAGGTTGCACAGTTTACACTGATCGCCCTTCAGCCTGTCGATACTACCCTGTCGGCATGGCAGATTTCCACGAAGGTGGCACCAATGACGCTGACGAAGAAAAGTTTTTCTTTATTGTCAAAGAACCTCACTGCAAAGGCTTTGAGGAGGATAAAATCTGGACAATTCGTGAATGGCGTGCAGACCAGGGGGTCGACACACGAGACGAGATGAACAAAGACTGGCTTCGACTTATCATGCGCCGCAAATCGTTTGGCCACCAGGCATCCATGAGTGATGCGGCTAAAAGAATGTTTTTTATGGCCTCAACAGACCTAGACACTTTCCGAAACTTCATCTTTAACAGTTCTTTCCTTGACACCTACGAAGTAGACGCTGAGACACTTGAAATAATCAAAAATGACAACATAGAACTTATGCATTTTTCCTTTAAGTATCTCGCCAACACTCTTTTTGGAGCTGAGGGCATGACAATCAAGAAAGAAAAAATCGATGCCAAAGTTAAAGAAATCAAACAGCGTCAGGATGACTCACTAAAAAATGCTGAAAAGGATTACGAGGAGTTAAAAGCTGCCCGAGACCAACTACAAAAGGAACAGAAAGAAAAGTAAAGATTACCACATACCCCCTACCCCTTACCCCTTAAGGCTAGAAGGTAAAACCACCTTTATACTTTTCCCTTCGAATCTAATCCAAAAAAAAAGCCCTTCCAGGATCTACCTGGAAGGGCTTTTATATTACGGCCTATGTGAATAAATTACACATTAACCTTCTTCAAGTGCACTGAATCGACTCTTGAGAAATTTCCACGCTTTATCAACATCCTTCTGAGACTGATCCATCAGCTCATCAGCCATCTCAGGATTAGTCATCTTAAGCATTCGGTATCGATTCTCAGCAAGAGCATACTCTGCAAACTTAATGGTAGGCTCCTTGGAATCTATACTCAAAGGATTCTTACCAGCTTCCTCAAGCACAGGATTATAACGATACAGAGGCCAATGACCACAAGCCACAGCTTTTTTCTGCTGCTCCAAACCAAGAGCAAGATTCAAACCATGGTTAATACAATGTGAATAAGCAATTACAATGGAAGGTCCATCATATGCTTCAGCCTCATTCATAGCCTTGACAACCTGCTTTGGATTAGCACCAAGTGAAACACGGGCAACATAAACATTACCATACGTGGAGAAAATCATACCCATATCTTTCTTAGGCATTTTCTTTCCACCAGCTGCAAACTGAGCAGTTGCAGCCCTTGGAGTTGACTTGGACATCTGTCCACCAGTATTAGAATATACTTCAGTATCCAATACCAGCACATTAATGTTCTCGCCTGACGCCAACACGTGATCCAACCCACCATAACCAATATCATAGGCCCAACCGTCACCACCAAAGCACCATACAGATTTTGTCACTAGGTAATCAGCTACATGATACAACTGCTTGGCAACAGAATTATCACTACCTTCCAACTTAGCTTGCAGCTCAGCAACTCGTTCACGCTGTGCTTCAATTTCAAGCTGAGTCGCCTGAGATGAATCCAGCAGCCCACTTGCCATATCCTGAGAAATCAAATTCGCAGCTACTGCTTTAGGCAACAACTCAACAGCCTGAGAAGCAAGCTTATTTACTGTCTGACGCATACCCAGACCATACTCAGCATTATCCTCAAACAAAGAGTTAGACCAAGAAGGCCCACGTCCATCTTCGCGTTGACAATACGGGGTTGTTGGCAGGTTACCACCATAAATAGACGAACAACCAGTTGCATTGGCTATAAGCATACGATCACCAAACAACTGAGTAACAAGTTTAATATACGGTGTTTCACCACAACCACCACAAGCTCCGGAGAACTCAAACAATGGTCGCTTAAGCTGGCTACCTTTAATGGTCTCAGTATTAATCAATGCCACATCGGTCTCTGGAAGACTCATAAAGTAATCCCACTTCGGTGCTTCGGTAACCCGAACTTCCTCAGTGTTTTTAATCATGACCAAAGATCTCTCATCAGTTTTCTTACCCTCAGCATCTTTCCTGCTACCAGGACAAACTGTTGTACACAAAGTGCAACCGACACAATCCTGAGTAGAAATCTGCAAAGTTGCCTTCATGCCAGCAAACTGCTTACCGACAGCATCAGCAATCTTATACCCTTCAGGCGCATTCTCAACTTTATCAGCAGGAACAAGCTTGAGACGAATACAACCATGAGGACAAACCAAAGAACACTGCCCACACTGAATACAGGAATCAGCATCCCACTCGGGAACATTCACTGCAATATTACGTTTTTCCCACTGAGTAGTGGCTGTTGGCCAACGACCATCTGGCGGCATCTGGGAAACCTTTATGGTATCACCTTTACCTTCAATCATCGTCGCAGTTACTTCTTTCACGAAATCAGGGGCCTCAGCAGGTACTGTTGGAGGTAACTCATGCCCGGTAATTGCTTCAGGTATAACGACCTCAACGATATTGCTAACAGCAGCGTCAACCGCATCGTAATTCATGTTAACAATCTTATCGCCTTTCTTGCCGTATGTTTTCTTAATAGCATCCTTAATGGCCTGAATAGCCTCATCTTTCTTAAGAATTCCCGAAATAAGAAAAAATGCTGTCTGCATAATCATATTGATACGAGCGCCAAGTCCGATTGCATGACCAAGCTTAATAGCATCAATTATATAAAATTTTGTTTTCTTATCGATCAACTGCTGCTGTACTTTGGCCGGGATATTATCCCAGACTTCTTCCTTGGAATAGTTAGTGGTCAAAAGAAATGTTCCACCATCTTCAAGGTTAGCAAGCATGTCGTAACTGTTAAGAAATGTAAAATTATGACAGGCAACAAAGCTAGCTTTATTTATCAAGTATGGTGCTACAACTTTGTTTTCACCAAAACGAAGATGGCTCACTGTCATGGAACCGGACTTCTTAGAATCATAAACAAAGTAGCCCTGAGCACTGTTGTCAGTCTCAGTTCCAATAATCTTTATAGTATTTTTATTAGCACCAACTGTTCCATCAGAACCCAAACCGTAAAACATTGCACGATACACATCATCGCCTTCAATGTTAAAGGAGTTATCATAATCAAGACTGGTATGCGCCACGTCATCATTTGGCCCTACACAGAAATGATTTTTGGAATCTGCAGCAACCATGTTATCAAACACAGCCTTTACCATTGCTGGACTAAACTCAGCAGAACCCAGCCCATAACGACCAGAAAGAATCACTGGCATTGCCATATCACTATTTGCATCAACAGCCTCACCAACAGCGGCGCGAACATCAAGATAGAGAGGCTCGCCAGTAGCTCCCGGCTCTTTACATCTATCAAGAACCGTAATGCGCTTCACGCCGGCAGGTAATGCAGCAACCATTGCACTCATATCAAACGGCCTGTACAGGCGAACAATCAATAGACCAGTTTTTTTACCCTGGCTTGCAAGGTAATCAACGGTTGCAGCGACTGTTTCTGCACCGGAACCCATTATTACAATCACGTCTTCAGCATCTGGAGAACCATGATAATCATAAAGATTATATTTTCTGCCAGTTAGCTTTGCAAACTTGTCCATTGTGCCCTGAACAATACCGGGAATTGCATTGTAATATTTATTAACCGTCTCACGACCAGTAAAATAAACATCAGGATTTTGCGCAGTACCACTCATGGATGGACGATCAGGAGTCAAAGCCCGCTTACGATGTTCAATCACTAAATCGTCATCAATAATTTCCTGCATGTCATCGTAGCTCAGCTGCTCAACCTTCTGAATCTCATGAGAAGTCCGAAAACCATCAAAGAAATGCATAAACGGAACACGTGATTGCATTGTAGCCTGAGTAGAAATCAAGGCAAAGTCCTGTGCTTCTTGAACATTTTGTGAACAAAGCATGGCCCAGCCAGTCTGGCGGGCAGACATTACATCGCCATGATCACCAAATATTGAAAGACCCTGCATTGCCAAGGAACGGGCAGTAATATGAAAAACTGTTGGTGTAAGTTCACCAGCAAGCTTATACATATTAGGCAGCATCAGCATCAAACCCTGAGAAGCTGTAAAAGTTGTACACAGAGCACCTGTAGCAAGTGAACCATGCAAAGAACCTGCAACACCACCCTCTGACTGCATTTGGGTAATAACTGGCACAGAACCCCAAATATTTTCCTGTTTAGCATTAGCCTTAGCATCTGCTTCAGCAGCCATCGGCGAAGATGGCGTAATGGGGTAAATAGTAATTACCTCACTTAAAGCATATGCGACATGGGTACATGCCTGATTTCCGTCAATAGTGACCATTTTTCGCGACATTGATTTCTCCTTACTCTCTTTGTTGCCCTTTGCCGGAAAAAGTTCACGGCCAGCAAAAGTCTAAACTGTTGAAGTTTCTAGTTCTTATCGATAGGGTCACTTCTTCCAACAGAAAAAAGTGATTTATATATTGCGCCCCCTACAAACGCAATTGAAGAGCATTTTACTTACTTTTTTTTCACAGGAAGATCATGAAGATCATCCTGTCCGTGATATACAACCTGATAACTATCCAAGCTCTCAATCTCTCCATCAAGAACGGGTACCTTCTCATCATCAATTAAAACCCTTATGGCCACACGCTTCATGCCATAAGGTGCATCATCAAAAGACGTAAGCATTGACAATACCCGAGCATTCTTATCTCTTAAAATATCTGTAAATTTTGAAACCGAACCAGGAACATCAGGAACATCAATCACATACAAATGTGCCCCATCCTGAACGCCGGTTGCATGAATAAATCCGTGCAGTATGTCAGTTTCACTGAGCAACCCAACCATTGACCCATCTGAATCCAAGACCATAATGCCTGAAATCTTATCTCTGAGCATGACGACTGCGGCTTTTTCCAGAGTATCATCCGAGCGCATACACACCGGATTTTCAGTCATCACATCTGCCACCCTCATCTCCGACAACAGATAGTACATCTCATGAATATCAATATCAGAAGTTGAAGAAGGAGATGCCTCTTTGAGATCACGATCAGTAATGACTCCAACTAGTTTACCATGAGCCAATACCGGAAGACGACGGATATTGTTTTCCTTCATAACCCGCATAGCTCGCATCACTGAAGTGTTGGCATCCACAGTAAGCATGGTTGTTGCCATCCAATCTTTGATTAACATGGAACCCTCCTTCAAAAAAATATCTCAAGGAGCCTGTTGATTTCGGCTCCATGGTTATTCAAATTAACCGATATGCCAGGATCGATTTCTTCCAACCACAAACGAAGCATAAAAATAGCTGATTTTTTTCAACCAGTTAGAACTATTTCCCCATACACTGCTCCAAACGGGATGTAAAAAACAACCATTCCAGATTAGCCAAAAAACTAAAAGCAAAAAGACTAGAAAAAGAACAGTAACACTACACTATAAATTATCAAGTCTCTTAACGCAATATTAAAGCGAATGAACATGGAATTCTCTCTAACAACCCTTCTCTTACACAGCAAAACTAACTTTTTCTTTTTAATTTGACTTCCCATAACAAACTGATAGTTTGTGTGCCAACAGTACTCTTGCATAACATATAAAAAATTATTTTTGCGTTACTCGCCGAAACTGATTACCACAAAAACATCAAAAACTGAAACAAACTGCTGAATCAAGCTTTTTAACCAATCGCATATCCATGAAGCCTTATACAGATGAACAAATCACAAGTCTGACCAATTCGCTGGAATCATCTCAAGACTTTGTCTTTCTTGAAACCTCACGTGTAACAGAAGAAAATTTCCAATCTTTTCTTTTTACCGAGGCTAAAAAGTGGCTAACATGTACAGCTGTAGACGACGCTGAACAATATCTTCGCGACCTGGATCAATGGCGCGACAAAGGTTTCTATCTTGCTGGCTGGATAGGATACGAATTTGGCTACATGCTTGAGCCATCATTTTCAAAAAATCTTCGCAAACGCATAAAGGACCACACCCAGCCACTTGCCCAACTTGGCGTTTTCGACAAACCACTTATCTACAATCACAAAACAGGTCAATACAACCAAGACCCCATATGGGCTGAAGCTCCAAAACAACCACTTGAGTTCATGATTGAAAATATGAGAACAAATATCTCACATCATGATTACATACAAGCAATATCATCGATCAAAAACTACATCCTCTCCGGCGATACTTATCAGGTAAACTTCACCTTTAAACTGGATTTTTCTATCCATGGTGCAACCAGCGCTCTTTACCAGGCTTTAAGAAAAAACCAATCAGTTCCTTACGGAGCATGGATCCGTTACCAGGGGACTGACACCTTAAGTTTTTCCCCGGAATTATTTTACAAGTCCGATCAGAAATGCATCAAAGTACGCCCAATGAAAGGAACCATGTCCCGAGGACGCACACTTGCTGAAGATGAATCACACAAACTCAAACTAAAAAATGATGCTAAAAACATCAGTGAAAACGTCATGATTGTAGACCTGTTGCGAAATGATCTTGGCAAACTACTCCACAAGACTGGCCGGGGAACTGTTTCCCCTGAATCTTTATTTGATGTGGAAACCTATGAAACTCTTCTCCAGATGACTTCCACCATTGCAGGCACACCAGCTAAAGAGTCAAAACAAATATCACTTTCCCAGACTCTCAAGTCACTTTTTCCATGTGGCTCCATAACAGGTGCGCCAAAGATCAGGACTATGGAAATAATAGATGAGACAGAAAAAGAAAACCGTGGAGTATATTGTGGTGCAATTGGATATAGCAATACAGACAATAGCGTTTTCAACGTCCCCATTCGTACCCTCAAGATTAAAAAAGGCACTGGCTCCATGGGAATTGGCTCAGGCATAGTTCATGATTCAGACCCAGAAGGTGAATGGCAAGAATCATTGTTAAAAAGCAACTTTCTAACCAAACGTACTACTGACTTCCAACTCATAGAAACCATACTCTGGCAACCAGAAACAGGCTACTGGTTACTAGACTATCACCTGGAAAGATTATTCGACTCAGCTAACTATTTTTTATTTAGTAACGATCCAGGAATAATTACAAAGGCGATCAAGCATGAAGCCGACAAATTGCAATCATACCATAATTTTTTTCGAGTCCGATTATTGCTCTACCGGGACGGCAAATTTACAATCACCTCAACTCAACTTGATCGAGATAAACCCATAAACTTTGAAACTGCTACGGCTATAGCTACGGCTACAGTTACAGAACCATTACCTACAATTAAACTTTCAAAGCAGACAACAGATCCGAGCAATCCTTTTTTTTACCATAAAACAACAAAGCGTGAATTGTATAATCAACAGCGAAACCTGGCCACGCAAAAAGGTATACATGAGATAATCTTTCAAAATTCCAGAAATGAACTCACAGAAGGCTGCATCTCCAACCTGTTTATTTTGAAAAATAACATGCTAGCAACACCAACAACTTACTGTGGCCTACTTACAGGAACTTTTCGTCGCTACTTGCTTGATAACAAATTAGCATATGAAACAATTCTCACCCAGGATGATCTCCTTAAGGCTGAATCAATATTTACAGGAAATTCTGTTCAAGGTCTCACTCAAGTCAAATATCTCCCCCAACATCAGTAACAAGAACAAAAGATACTATTCCCAAGAAGTGCTCTATCAATCAAGATCATAGCTGTTGCTCCCCACAAGCAACATGTTCCTGTTGACGCTGATCTTTGAGCATGCTATGAGATTTGACTGACCATAATTATTTCTTACGAAATATCTCATTCCAGACACCTGGACCTGAAAAGCAGCCTTTTCATACTTTACACAGGGCAAACTAAACGTATAAAATTGAACAACTATGAATCAAGGAGACCAGTTACAAAGAATTCTACTCCACCTAAACAGCCTGGAAAAACAATTATTTTCCCCCTTAGCTACTCTCAGCAACGAGGCTGTAAGACGACAGTCGCAAAAAACTGACGAACACCGGCAACCATTTGCTCAAGATGCCGACCGTATTCTGCATTCTCGTGCATACTCACGCTATATCGACAAGACACAAGTCTTCTCCTTGATCGACAATGACCACATCACCCACAGAGTCCTTCACGTACAGTTTGTCTCAAGAATCAGCCGTACGATCGGTAGATTTCTTGGCTTAAATGAAGACCTGATTGAGGCCATCGCCCTGGGCCACGACATAGGTCATCCGCCTTTTGGCCATGAAGGAGAGTGCATACTATCAAAAATGTGCCAAAGATATGGACTCAAATCTTTCCAGCACAACATACAGAGCATCCAGTTCCTGGACCATTTCGAAAGAAAAGGAAACGGCTGGAACCTGACATTACAGACACTTGATGGAATTCTGTGCCATGACGGCGAAATACACAATCGCAACATCACCCCAAACAGAGCTAAGACATTTACTGATCTAGATCAAGAAATAATCAGAAAAACTGAAAAACCTTCAACCAGACTTACTCCTATGACTCTTGAAGGCTGCGTTGTTCGGCTTGCCGACACAATCAGCTATGTCGGCCGGGACCTTGAAGATGCCATTGAACTAAACCTCATCCAGCGCAATGACATCCCTCCTTCCTGCGCCACCAAACTTGGGACAAGTAATGGCACTATAGTATACTCTCTTGTTACCGATCTCATTGAAAACAGTCTTCACGTACGAGAACCAGCTGAAAATCAACACCAGGAATGCGACTCAATCGGCTTTAGCAAAGAAACTGCAAAGATTCTCCTTGAATTAAAAAAATTCAACTATGATCGAATCTACAAAAACCCAGCATTTAAGCCAGATTTCAACAAGATATCGAACTGCTACGAGAACCTCTTTGTTCATTACCATAAACAGTTTAAAACAAACCAAGCCAATCCTGAGACAAACTTCCTCAACCTTCACTCCATGTCAGAGGACTATCTCGCAAACCATGAACCTGCAGCAATAATTCGTGACTACATTGCCGGAATGACAGACGATTACTTCCTGCGCAAAGCCAAAGAAATTGGTTGCGATATCCCACAAAGAAAATGCTTACCAAATTAAAATTTTTCAGACCAAATGAAAGCACCAGGACCATTTTGACAGCAGCTTTCATAGACTTGATGGTGGGGATCTCCATTATTGTTTTTCGCTCAACAGTTGATTTTTCCTGAAACGGCATTGACATCAACAAGTGTCGAGAAGTCACCATAATGAAATCTATCAAGGTAGGCAAAGCCATCACAGAAGATGTTGACTTTATCGGTGAAAATGCAAATATAAACCATCTCCTAAATTTTTTTCGTTTTGCAAAAAAATCATTTTACTTTCCAGGTGTAAACCACAGGGGTCTTATGGTTGGGGTTGTTTCCATCAGGATTTAAAAAATAACTACATGATGAAAAACAACATGTCTGCCTCCTGGTTAGTTCCATTTCAGCTGAAACGTAATCATGCTCACTCCGGATGATCGCCTTTACGATGCCATGCAACTTTTCGACATAAAAGATATTAAAGAAATCCCTGTAGTTGATAGCCATAAATCCCCATGGGTCCTTGGCATGCTCAAAAGAAGAGACGTTATTGCAGTCTATAACCATGAGGTACTAAAAAGAGGTATCAGCGAATAACCGACTCTATCAAAATGTTTTGTTTACCTCATAAAGCAAGCACGTTTCTACTTTTTTTATTATCCATTCAAAGCTTCTCTTCACAGATTTCCTTAAAAATGTTTCAATAGAAAAAAGACTATATCTTTTCTTAAGGAATCCACAGTCATGACACACAAACAAACAGAAAAGGCTCCCCTTACTGTTACCCTTTTCTCATTTGGCTTCAAACACGGACACCCGCTAACAGATTTAATGTGGGATGTGCGATTTCTCCCAAACCCCTACTGGGACCCTGTACTTAAAAATCATTCCGGCCTGGAAAAACCTGTTGCAGATTATGTATTGCAAAACCAGCAGGCGACAGATTTTCTTAATCTTTTCGAAGCAATGCTGGAATATCATGTAACTCAATATCACTTAAACAAAAAAGACACTATTTCTCTTGCCATTGGCTGTACAGGAGGAAAACATAGATCTGTAGCGGTGACTCAACATATTGCCAATTTTCTTGCCAACATAGAGCACATACAACTCAACACATTCCACAGAGACATAGACAAGGAGTAACACAATGAAAGAACTGTTGAAAAATGTTTTATATCTAGGAGCAGGAGCAGCATTTCTTACCAAAGAAAAGATCGAAGAGCTGAAGGCAGAACTTATTGACAAAGGCAAGCTTTCTCAAGATGAAGGCAAACAGTTTGTTGACGACTTGCTTTCCAAATCAGAATCAGCCAAAGATCAACTTGAGTTAAAAATTAGCCAGATTGTTGATGACCAAATCAGAAAACTCAACATTGCCACACGTGATGATCTTTCAGAATTAAAACGGCTGGTACAGGAACTCCAGATAGCTATTAATAAAAAAGAAGACAAATAGAACAGAATTCCCTGACCGTAAAGATATGTTTTCTATCAGACAACTTGGTGCCATAGGCCGGACATACAAGCACCTCAACCGTTATCACCGTATCCTGCGAGTATTATTCAAATACGGATTTGATGATCTGGTTGACCACCTGCACATTGACCAATACCTGGAAACAGGTTTGCAGATGATCAACAGAAAACCAAGAGAACAGATAGAAAAACATTCAAGAGCTGTACGACTTCGTATGGTTTTGGAAGAACTGGGCCCAACCTTCATCAAACTGGGCCAACTTCTTTCCACCAGACCAGATTTCATCCCCCCTGATTATTTGGCTGAACTGACTAAACTACAGGACAACGTTCCACCTTTTTCCTTCACTAAAGTTAAATCCATTTTCCAGAATGAATTCAAACAAAATCCAGAAGAACTGTTTGCCTCATTTAGTGAAACACCTCTTGCTGCTGCTTCCATTGGCCAGGTGCACAGAGCAAAGCTGCAAGATGGAACAGAGCTTGTTGTTAAAATTCAACGTCCTGATATCGACAAAATCATTGCCATTGACCTTGAAATACTGGCCCACCTCGCCAATCTCATGGAACAATACCTGGAAGAATTACAAGGACATCGCCCTACCGCGATTGTCCATGAATTTGCCCGTTCCATATCCCGTGAAATTGACTTCACCATCGAACTGTCAAATATCAGACGATTTAGCAGACAATTTGAAAATAACCCAACAATCCATGTGCCCCACGTTTTTCCTCAATTTTGCAGTGAACGTATTCTTACCATGGAATATATAAACGGTATTAAGGCCTCAAACACAAAAATGCTTCAGGAAAAAGGCCTTAATCTTCCACTACTTGCTAAACGTGGCACAAAACTTATAATGGCACAAATATTCAATCACGGTTTTTTTCACGCAGATCCCCACCCTGGCAATATCTTTTTCATGCCAAACAACCAGGTTTGCTTCATTGATTTTGGCCAAATGGGACGACTCACAGTAAAAGACAGAGAGGATTTCACCGATCTGATTCTAGGTATTGTCTCCGGAAACCAGCGAAAAGTTGTGGATGGAGTACTGAAACTGACCATCCAACATCACACCGTAAATCGCGAGGCACTCAGCCTTGACCTAGAAGATCTCATGGACAGATTTCTATACATTCCTTTAGGTGAACTCCACGTCAGCAAAATGCTCCAACTGTTGCTGGAGCTTGTATCTAGACATAAAATCTATTTTAAGCCTAACATGTACCTCATGATGAAATCCCTGAGTACGGTTGAGAGTGTTGGCAAAAAGCTTGACCCTAACCTACAGATCATCTCCCTTGCTGAGCCATTTTTAAAAAAAATCAAAACCGGAAGAATGCGACCAGGGCGTCTGGCTGAAGAATTTGAAAAAACAGGTACTGATTACCTGGGAATGCTTAGAGGGATACCTGAGGAAGTTCAAGTAATTTTAGGCCAGCTTCGTGACGGGAAAATGAAAATTGAGTTTGAGCACCGCGGACTTACATCATTTCAGGCTGCTCTTGATAGAATTTCAAACCGTATTTCCTTCGCCATTGTCCTGGCATCACAAATTATCGGCTCATCACTTATTATACTTTCCGACATCCCTCCAAAATGGAATGACATACCACTAATTGGCCTTGGAGGTTTTATCGTGGCAGGTATCATGGCATTTCGCCTGCTCCTATCCATTATCAAACACGGTCGAATGTAGAAAAAAATCAAAGAAAAAACTACTTTCTTTGCCAGGAAGAACCTTGCTTTACATAATATCCACTCCTGGACTTTTTGATAGCTTTTTCACCTGCAAGCTGCTCTACGGCCTGTAAAGTTGTTCTATTTTTTTTTGCGATTTTTTTGTACAACTTTCTCCGCTCACCATTTATTTTATCAACCAATTGAGAAATATCTTTAGAGGGAGCACGAACTGGAGCCAGATAGCCAGTAGCCGTTTCTCCAACTAGCCCCTGCTTCTTTGCCATCTGTAAATCCATAGCCAGGGCAGTCTGTCCAAATACACAAACAATAAATACAATAAATACAATAATGCGTTTCACTTTCACTCTCCTTGATTAGAAAAGTCCGCTTTCTTCACTAAGCACATCATCCAACTCTTTCTCAACCTTCACACGAATTTCATGTTCAATTTTTACATTTAAATTAATGACAATAGGCTCATCAGGTGCTTCCATTTTAACAGTAGTTCCTGAACAACCTGCAGCGAAAAAAAATCCAACAATCAAAATTTGCATCCAATTACTCATGATTTATTCCTACTAATCATCATACTCAAATGAAAGAAAACCATTATTCTTGTTATGTCAACGCTTTCAATCTGGTTTGTCCTGTGATTGAAATCTCTGCTTGATTTTTTTATCCAATTCTTTGGTTACAATTTTACTATAGCGAAGACTCTTAAGGAGTGAAAGTATATTCTGTTCCATGTTGACATTGAGATGGACTGGCCGATTTGTTTCAAGAGCAGGACTCACCCCTTCCATGTGAACCTGTACATCCAGTTTCCCATCTCTTGCATAGTCAACAGATCCCTCAAGAGTGTCATAGTAAAACTCCTGGAGGGATTTTAACACAATTCCAGTCAGTGATTCTTTGCTTTTTACCCGGTCTCCACCTGCCTGTTGATATTCAATAAGTCCCCCAGGATGAACACTGACAAACTCACCCCCTATTACTTCAATACCATTATGATCTAGCTGAACAGGGAGAATCCCATTTATTTTCCCACTGGCACTCACTGATTTCATTTTTTGAGTTTTCATAATCTCTGCAAGATCAACACCTTGAAAGTTAACATCAAAAGCAGTGCTTTTCTTCTTAAAATTATAGTCAATCTGTTCCGAAAATATATTACCTGTAAAAATATTTGCTGAAACACTGTCAATAACTAATGCTGATACATTCTGATTTTCAGGGGAATACAGCCTTATTTTTGCATTAATATTTTCCAGCTCAACACCAGCGTTAAATTTTTCCAACAAAAAAGTACCTGAATCAACAGACTGCAAGCGAGGTAACAACAAAAAATCATGCTCAACAAAGAGTCCATCAAACTGTTTTTCGGACCAAAAACCAACCCCTTCTTTTAAGGTCACTGAACCCCCCGCCTGGACAGTAGCATTATTAGACCAACTTGAATTTATGATAAAATCCATCTCACCGGCGGTTAAATCATAATCCTGGCTCCAGGAATCAAAGATACTCCCAAATCCTTTTTCTTTGCCTGCAAAGACCAATGGGCTATAAGTACTAAGACTCGCCATTCCTTTATGCTCAACAAAGGAATGCTCAAATGTTGCTCTAATATCTCCTGGTGTTTCTTTGGGTTTAAAACTTACCTGGATAAACATATCACTGTTATCCCCGTTGACATGCATTGCGATATCCTTAAAAGACAAAGTGAAATCCCGCCATCCAAGCCCTAGCGAATCGAAACCTACATCCGCTTCAACATGCCATGATTCATCTCCATACTGAAACTGGTTAAGAGACAATACCATTTGGGGCAAACTTAAAGCCAGATTCGGAAAAAAAACCGCATCTATATTAATCTTTGCTTCAATACCAGATAGATACAATTTATCTTCCCGACCAATACCGATCTTTAATTCACCTGGTTTAGTTACAGTCAAATCAATGGCTTTAATCTCTTTGGAATCAAAAACCAAATTACTGGCAGACAAGCTCGACGTAGACAAAATTCCAATAATAATATTTCCTTTCTCACGATAAGCATTAACTCCTGGCACAACAGAAACCTTTTCCAAGTACCAGTTTTTCATAACAAGGTCTTCTATTGCCAATTGCCACTGACCAGCAGGAGTAAAATTCCACTTCTCAAAATCCCCAACAAAAACTCCATCTAAATTCAAACGAGCAGAATCTACCTGCCATTCACCACCACTGACACCTGCCACTTCTAACAAAGAATTCTTAGATATATCAAAAACAATATCTCCATTAACCTTCGACATTGTCCCTTCAAATTCCAGATTAAGATGATCCATGTAAACATCATCTTGATTCAAGTTGAACACTTGCATGGCCATAGCAAAAGAAAGCTCTGCTTCACTGGTGATACTCATGTTAATATTACTCAAGAATCTCCCTTTACAGTTGGACAACAAATCATTTTTATAAAATGGTTTTAATATTCCCAGAAGACCAGAAATGGAGCTATCAAAAGAACAGGTGATCCTTTTTTCTTTTACAAATAATTTGGCATCAAAAACTTGTTTTTCTGCAGATATCTTATCAAACAGCACCAAAGATAAACTATCATTTCTCACCACCCTCATCTGTAACGAGTAAGGATCTTTGTCCCCCTTCCTGTATATCATGACTGTCCCTGCGATAGTATCCAAACCACCCGAGACAGCTAAAGACATAAATTCCAGATCCGTGAACTTTTTATCTCCAGTCACTATTTTCAGATTATCAACCTGCACTTTATTTTCTGGAAAATAATCTGGCCAGTTTATATATTCAGGAATAAATTCTTGTAATTTCCTTTCGGTTTTTTCCTCTTTCACTGGAGAAAAAGTGAGTTCTAAAGAATTAGCATAAATATCTTCCAGTTTCCCCTTCAACAAGTTCTCTGGCTTAAAGTCCAATATCAAATGGGTGATTTTGATACTTGCAAGGCTGGTATTACCTGGCAAGCGAAAAAAAAGAAAATCCAGCTCTATATGATCATAATTAAAGCTTTTTATTTGGATTTGCGGAGCAACTGCTCCAGCGTGACGGAGAGTTGCAGAAAGACACAGTTCAAGAACTGGTAGACGGAAGAAAAAAAGCAGGAAAGTAAAAAAAGCGCAAACGAATAATACCCATCGGCACACCCTCATAAAACCCATTGCACCTGTTTTTGCTATGTTTTGTAAAGAAAGAAAACATCAAAGGAACCAAAACAACCTGATCTTACATGCAAGATCATAATCCAGCAGGCAATCGTTATCAGCTAAAAAATCAAACTTATCAAGGCATAACAGATAATAAAGAAAACCGCTGTCAATTGTCTTTTTTCAAAAACATGTTAACAACGGTTTAAAAAACAAATCTCTTAGGATGTAGAAGCAGGACAGCTTGTACAACTAGCACTTCCACCTTGACAAGGTGGCGTACTACTATTTTTTGGCACAGATGCAGTCTTTTCTTTTTTATCAGTTTTTTCTTTTTTATCATTAGAAGGGCCGGAATAACCATCAGAATACCAACCATTTCCTTTTAGCTGAAAAGAACTCATTGAAACCAGTTTCTTTACCTCACCATCACAATCAGGGCATTGTGTCAATGGTGAATCAGACATCTTCTGTTGTTTCTCAAAAGTCTGGTCACAAGCCGGACACTCATACTCGTAAATCGGCACCGGAACACCTCACTATATGTTTAATATTTTAATATTTTTTTGCAAATAATCTTTTGCATCTGATTCATTGTACTTTGCCTATGATAAACCCACAGGTACTACCTGTCAACTGTCGGAAGAACATTTGTTATTCATTAACAGCCTGTGACAGTGATAAAATCTGTATAGAACACCCTGCCATGACATGACAATCAGCTTTCAAATTGACAGCTATCAACAGTAAATTTACCACTTTTACAAGATAGCATAAAATGCCGTATACAAAATCAATTAAAGCAAGTCGCGATGGACAAAACATTTGCAAGGGCCGATTCTATGCAGTATTGTCTCAAAATTTTAAAGCGTCACATTATCAATACTGTAACACCACTATTACACTATTCACATCTCATAAAAAACCAACATGAAAAGTTTCCAGTCAACTCAGGATATCAAAACATCAATATTTATATCAGGAGACAGGTGAAATGATTGGAATCTTTGATTCAGGAGTGGGCGGGATGACAGTTGCCCGTGCCATTGAACAACTCATTCCTGATTGCCCACTGATTTATTTTGGTGACATTGCCCGAACTCCATATGGATCAAAAAGTAATGACACTATCACCCGCTACTCTATCAAAAACGCAGAGTTCCTTATCAAACAAGGAGCTGAACTCATCGTAATCGCCTGCAACTCAGCATCTTCAATCGCTGCTGAAACATTGAGAAGTCAATTTGACATTCCAGTGATAGATGTGATCACCCCTGCCACGGCCAAGGCTGCAGATCTTAGCAAAAATGGCAGAATCGGAATTATCGGCACCAGGGCAACTATTAATTCCAACATTTATGAAGAACGTATCAAAAAATTGGTCCCGGGAAACAAGGTATTTAGCCAAGCCTGCCCCTTACTGGTTCCATTGGTTGAAGAAGGTTGGCTCTCAACCCGTGAGACAAAAATGATCATTCGCAAATATCTTTACACCCTACGTCTGAAAAACATTGACACCCTGGTTCTGGGTTGCACTCATTATCCACTTCTAAAAAATCTTATTCAAGCGCGTATAGGTAAAAAAGTAACACTTATCGACTCCTCGGTGGAAACTGCCCATGAGCTTCAGACTTACTTAGAAAAAAATCATGACTTTCATGAAAAAATGAAAATCAAAAATAGTCTGACTCGTTTTTTTGTTTCTGACTCCACTCAACCTGTCAAAAATCTTGCCTCTAAAATTTTTGGCAGACAAATCAAACTGGAAAAAGTAGATGTCTAAAATATTCAATCCATCAATTCTTTGTATAATAATCGTTAGCCTTTTTCTGACTCTGACATCAACAAGTTGGCAGGCTCTAGCCATGCAAAGCCAAGTGATTTCAGGAGTGGAAGAAAAAGCAATTAACCTTCAGAACACATACAGCCAGTTAATATCACTTGAATTCGATTTCACTCAAATCACCAGAACAGGTGGCAGAGAAAGGCATGGAGCAGGTGATGCCATTTTCTACAGATCAACAAACAGCAAAAACATAAAAAGATCCAGTGTCATGCGTTGGAACTACCAAATCCCAGACGAACAAATAATCACCAATAATGGTGAAAAAATCGCCATCTACACAAAAAAAGACCAGCAGATGTTAATAACACCTGCCAGTGAACTTGAATCAGATATAACATATGCCTTTCTCTCAGGCAGCAAACAGCTTCTCGACGACTTTACTACAGGTGAGCCAGATACTCGTTTTTCATTCTCTATAACAGGCATAAATATCTCTTCACTGCAACTTATCCCCAAACAACCTCACTCTCAGGTTAAAGCCATTCATGTCTGGTTTGACGAAACATTTACTATCCATAAGATCATAATTGAAGATCATTTTGATTCTGTCACAGAACTTCATTTTACAAATATTCAGCTTAACAAGTTACCCAAGAATAATGCCTCTAAAATCCTAGAAATAACTCACATTCAGATCCCACCTGGAACTGAAATAATATCACAGTAGTGATCCGTCACCACCGAGAATCAAAAATTGTCTGTATTAATATGCCGTGCAGTGAGACAATAGACACTTGTCATAAAGTAATAACCTGGATTTAGAATATTTTTTTCCTTTATTGTAATAAATTGGAACTATGCAAATTATTCTTGCCTCCATGCCATGGTCAATCTTCAACAGGCCTTCCATTCAACTTGGCAGTTTAAAGAGTTACCTGACTCACCATCTTCCTTCTGTCTCTACCAAGTGCATCTATCCCTATCTGGAAATTTCCAAAAGTATCGGTTTTGAAACCTACAATACAATCTCCAAGAATAACTGGGCAGGTGAAGCACTTTACGGCAGCCTGCTCTTTACTGATCAAATTGATAATGCCAGAGATATTTTTATTAAATGTTTGGCAGACAAAACTTTCGGCAACCAAAATATTTTTTATAATACCCGAAAAATACTTAAGAAACAGCTCACAGACTTGATCAAATCAATTGAACTTGCCAATTGCGACCTCATTGGCTTCTCAATATGTTTCAGCCAACTACTTCCTAGCCTTTATGCAGCATCTTTAATTAAAAAACATTTTCCACACATCAAAATTGTATTCGGTGGTTCTACTTGTACCCCAGAGATTGCATCGTCGCTCCTCCAAGTATTTCCAACTGTTGATTATATTATTACAGGAGAAGGTGAGAAACCTCTTTTAGAGCTCTGTAAACACCTTCTCTTATCCAGACCTCTTCAAAATGCAAATATCCTGACCCGACAAAAAAAGCACTCACATTCCACCAATATTGACGACAAATCACAATTACACGATATAAACCTCCTTCCCACACCTGATTATGATGAATATTTTCAGGCATTAACAAATAATGAACTAACATTCATACCAATCATGCCTCTTGAATTTTCTCGTGGCTGCTGGTGGAACAAATGTTCATTTTGCAATTTGAACCTGCAATGGCTGGGCTACAGATATAAAAATAGCCAAAGAATGCTTCAAGAATTTAAATATCTGAAAAATCGGTACCACTGCCTTGACTTCACTTTCACGGATAATGCCTTGCCTGTTAAAGAGGCGGGTACTTTTTTCAAAATCCTAGCAAAAGAAGATGAAGATCCCACTTTTTTTGCCGAGATACGGCATCTAAAAACACAGCAAAATTACAGTTCTTATAAAAGTGGAGGCTTGGATACGATTCAAGTTGGCATAGAATCCCTTTCAGACTCATTGCTAAAAAAAATGAACAAAGGAACCAACACAATTGAAAATATTGCTGCCATGAAATATGCAATGTCTGCTGGTATGCAATTGGAAGGGAATCTTATATTAGAATTTCCCGGCAGCACAAAAAGTGAAATTACTGAAACTCTTCACGTCCTTGACTTCCTGCTTCCTTTCAAGCCGCTTAAAGCAGCAACCTTTTTTTTGGGACATGGTAGTCCGGTCTCATGCAATCCACAAAATTTTAATATTCAGCATACTTATACGCACATTTACTATAAAAAGATCTACCCTGAAAATCTTATTTCTCAATTAACCTTACTGTTCCAGTCATATCGTGGTGACCGGAGCATACAAAAGAAAATGTGGCTTTCAATTAGGAAAAAAATTAATACATGGCACAGCTTTCACCAGAAAAGAAATCGAGACTTTCCCGCCTTGTCTTATAAACTCGCAAATAATTTCCTTATCATCCGCCAAGAGAAGCCAGATGGAACTACCCTTCATCACAGATTAAAAGGAATATCTAGAGATATCTACTTAGCGTGTGATGAGATTGTTTCCAAAAAAGAGTTGCTCAGTACATTCAACTCGGTTAAACAATATCAGCTCTCAAAATTCATTGCAGAACTTAGCCACAAAAGACTTCTCTTTGCTAATGATGACTCTGTTATTGCCTTGGCAATCCGACAGAACAGGCCTTTACGCTGAGCTTTCAATTTGGTTCAGATCAGAAATACCCAAGAAGTGGATCACAAATATGACTGAAGAAAATTTTTCCGACCTTTTCAACGACAACTCCATCAGCCGCCAGCAACTTAACCCAGGAGATCGAGTTCAAGCCATTGTTGCAAGTATTAGTGGAGAAAGTATATTTCTTGACACTGGCAGTAAAAGTGAAGGAATACTGAATGCCTCTGAAATGCGCAATTCCGAAGGCGAGTTAGAAATCAAGGAAGGAGACAGTATTTCTGTTTATTTCTTGGCCATCCGCAATGGTGAGATGATCCTTACAACCTCTCTTGGGGCTGGACAGGCTTCACTACGTGAACTTGAAGAAGCATACCGGTCAGCCATTCCCGTTGATGGAAAAGTTGTAAAAGAAATCAAAGGTGGCTTTGAAATTAAAATATCAGATCAACGTTGTTTCTGTCCATACTCACAGATGGACATCCGAAGAATTGAAGATCCTGATACTTTTATTGATCAAACCCTAACATTCAAAATTATTGAATATGGTAATCGCGGTAAAAACATTATCCTTTCAGCTAGAGCAATAATTGAAGAAAACCGTGCTCAACTACGCGAACAGCTTCAAGATACGTTGAAAGAAGGAATGCAGATCCAGGGTACCGTCAGTTCAATCCGTGATTTTGGTGCTTTTATTGATATTGGTGGCGTTGACGGACTTATCCCTCTCTCAGAAATTGCCTGGGGTCAAATCAGCAGTGTTGCAGAAGTCCTTGAAACTGGGCAACAGGTAGAAGTATTAGTAAAAAAACTAGATTGGAAATCAGACCGAATTTCACTGAGTCTGAAGGAAACAACAGAAAACCCCTGGAGTAAAGTTAATGAAAATTACCCCGAGGGCAGCATACTCCAAGGTATCGTTTCCCGACTTGCTGACTTTGGAGCATTTATTACTTTGGAACCAGGAGTAGACGGACTACTTCATATTTCCAAAATTGGATCTGGCCGTAAAATTCACCACCCACGGGAAGTCCTGGAAGTAGGTCAAAAAATTTCCATTTGCATAGAAAAATTAGACGTGGAGAATAAAAGGATATCATTGGCACCAGAAGATTTCAACAGTGCAAATAACGAGGACAGCGAAGTGATCAAACAACAAATCCAGAATAAAACCCCACAATCTATGGGAACTCTGGGTGACCTGCTGCAAGCCCAGTTGGGCAGTGAAAAAAAATAATCAGCAAAAAAAATTGGTTAGGCTAAAAACCTTTTTTTATTCCGGCCTGTATACGGCTACATTTTGTACATGAAAAGACATGATTTACACTAAACCCAATTAATCACAACTGGCTACAGTTTGTCGTAGAATCTCAAACATAACAACAGCGGCAGCAGCAGAAGCATTTAAAGAATCAAAATCTGACCGCATGGGAATAGTGACCAATGAATCGCATTTTTTTCGAATCAATGGCCTTATTCCTTTTGCCTCTCCACCAATTACCAGGCATAAAGGGACTGAAAAATCACTTTGATACAAGGAGACTGCGGTATTATCCACGACTGTACCGAAAACCCAGAAGCCCTTGGTCTTTAATCTTTCCAACGCCTCAGCAAGATTAACAACCTGACAAACCTTAAGAAGAGCTAAAGCGCCAGCAGAGACCTTTGCTACCGTTCCAGAAAGAGGTGCACTGCGCTCTCTGGTAAGGATAATTCCATCAAACCCGGCTGCCAAAGCAGAGCGAAGAATAGCTCCTAAATTATGAGGGTCCTGAATAGAATCTAGAACTAATAACCTCGGTTTATATTCTTTTTTTTCCAGATCCAATCCATCAAGCAATTCATCTAACGTAAGCAAAGTAACCGAACTTCTTCTGGCCACAACACCTTGATGCTTGCAACTGGATGGAACACCCAGTCTCCCTGGTTCAACAAAACGCAACTTTACCTGATTTGCTCTGGCATGATCAATTATCTCCTGAAATTTGGGCCCGGCTTTACCGCTCACAATAAGTACTTCAGATAATCCACGTGGATTATGAAGCATCATTTCCCGCACTACATTGATCCCCCATATCATATCATCAGGTAATGAGTCTAATTCATTTTCTCGATTGTTTTTTTGTTTCTTATAAAAAGCCATTACCAGCTACCAGGAAAAGTTATATGTGAATGATATCCAATATTTTTTTGGATAAATTGGGGTTATACGTTTATGACTTGAGGTCGAGAAAAACAAAAAGATCAAAAATCATTTTTAATAAATGAACCATCAGCATTACGCCTGTCACGACTTCGCTGAGCAATAATAATTGAGGAGAGAGTAAGCACTGCGTCATCAAGATTATCGTTAATTACCAAGTAGTCATACTCGTTTGCTGCTTTAATTTCATGAGTTGCGTTATTTAAACGAAGCTGGAGGGTAGTGTCACTTTCAGTTGCCCTGCCACGCAACCTTTTTTCCAATTCCTTAATTGAAGGGGGAGCAATAAAGACAAACACAGCATCCATATTTTTTTTGATTTGACGAGCTCCCTGAACATCTATATCCAGAACCACATCCTGGCCTTTGGCAATCAGATTTAAAACTTCCGCACGACTGGTGCCATACATATTCCCGTGAACCTCAGCCCATTCAAGAAACCCTGATGGTTGCTGCTGGTCACGGATCATGCAAAACTGTTCCTGACCTACAAAATGATAGTCAGATCCATTTCTTTCACCGGGTCGCGGCTTTCTGGTTGTATGAGAAATGGAAAAAACCAGGCCTGGCAAATTCGCCATAACCTTTTTCAATATTGTACTTTTCCCTCCACCTGAAGGTGCAGAAAGAATATAGACTTTTCCCATATTCATTTTTTATTCCTTTCCCTCTGTCTGCAGATAAGAACCAAGTGGATTTTTCTTATCTTCAGTCAAAGCCGCTAAACGCTGGTTTATAGTTTCAGGTTGAACTGAAGACAGTACCAGATGTCCGGTATCCAAAACTATTATTGCTCTGGTTCGCCTTCCTTCAGTAACATCTAGCAATTTCTTATCTTTGCGTGCTTCTTCTTTCAGTTTCCTGATAGGTGAAGAACCGGGATTCACAACAGCGAGGATACGGTTAATCTTAACAGTGTTACCAAAACCAACATTTATCAGCCTATTATCCATGCTTCAACTTCCTTAATACCTGGCCTTTTTGTGTCATCTTATCACTTCAGATCAAAGACACTGTTTATTCGATATTTTGAACTTGTTCACGCAGCTTTTCTACCTCATTTTTCATCTCTACGGTCAAATGGGCTACCTCGTGATTATTAACCTTTGAAGCAATGGTGTTAACCTCTCGAAGAAATTCCTGCATTAAAAAATCAAGCCGCCTACCAACGGAATCTGAGGCGTTAAGAAAATTTCTAAATTGGTCGATATGAGATCGTAGCCTGACAATCTCCTCAGTCACATCACTTTTTTCTGCGAGAATCGCAGTCTCCTGGGCAAGTCTCACCGGATCAACATCTACCATGCCCGACAACTTATCCAATCTGGCTTTCAAATCAAACTGTCTCTGCTGCACAATTTCCGGAATTTTGGCATCTATCAAAGAAACTACTTTAGAAAATTTATCCAACCGCTCAACAAAATCAACTTTTAAGCTATCGCCTTCCTTCTCGCGCATTTGACAGCACCCCTGTAAAGCGGCTTCAAGTGCTTTTTTTATCATTTCCCATTCTTTGTCAAGATCCGGATGACTTTCCTGCTGACCTATAATATCGCGCATTGTCAACATATCACTCAAGCCAATAGTATCTCCAAGCTGCAATTCTTCATTTATAGATGACAGGCATTTATGATATTCCTTGGCCAGCTTCATGTCTGTTTTAAGTAACATTGAGCCGGCGCCTTCCCCATGTTGAGAAATATTGATCTCAATCCGTCCCCTGTCATTATACAAACTCACAAGTTTGCGTACGCGATCTTCCAAAACACTATACGTTCGAGGCAGGCTAATCCGTATATCTAGAAAACGATGATTCACTGACCTTACCTCAACAACCCATAAGTAGTCCAAAGCAGTTTGTTCACCATTTCCAAAACCTGTCATACTTCTTGGCCGCATAATTTTATTCCTATAATATATAGTTCAGAGACTCAATCTTAATCCAATTGAGCTAAGAGTTCTTCAGTAGTAACAGCAGCTGTACCTACTTTTCCAACCACTATTCCTGCAGCATGATTGGCAAGAACAGCGGCCTCGACAAGGCTGCATCCAGATGCCAAACCCAACGCCAATGTACCTGCAACAGTATCACCTGCACCAGTCACATCATAAACTTCCTTAGCCATAGCTGGAATAGTTATCAAAGTGTCATCTTTATCAAGAAGAGCCATACCTGATTCTCCACGAGTAATCAAAACTCCTTCGCAATCAATATCATCTCTAATATGCCTTGCTGCAGCCAATATACCCTGCTCATCATTCTGAATATCCATACCACTCATCTCAATAGCTTCAAGATGATTAGGAGTTATTACTGTTGCACCAACGAAATGATGCATATTAGCTGGCTTTGGGTCGACAATAAGAGGTAAAGTTCGTCCTTCTGAGTTTTGAATTTCCTGACGCAGTTGATAAAGACGCCTCATAAATTGCTCATTTATCACACCTTTGGCATAATCAGAAACAATAACTGCATCAAATTTACTCAAATGCGATTCAAGAAACTGCAACATCTGATCAAGAGGCTGTTTTGAAGGAAAACCTATCTGCTCTCTATCAAACCTTACAACCTGCTGCCCCTGGGCAACAATTCTTGTTTTTACCGTCGTTGGACGATTACCCAATACTAAGCCTTGTGTTGATGCAGATAAATCATTCATCAGCTCAACAACTCTGTCACCCATTGCATCCGAACCGATTATCCCACAGATAGCACCCTTGCCTCCAAGTGAAAAAATATTTCTCAAGACATTGGCACTACCACCAAGTAACAATTCTTCATTTTTGACATTTACAACCGGAACTGGAGCTTCAGGCGAGATACGTGATACAGACCCCCAGATAAAGTGGTCCACAATAATATCACCGATTACAAGTACTTTTGCATCAGCAAAACGGGAGACAGCTTCCCGCAAGAATTCTTTATTTAACATTGATCAAGATCCATCAAGTGATCAGCCAATCGTTCAGCAGTAAAAACCAGTGATTCCAAGTCTAAGAAATCAAGCACATCATGATCAAAAAGAACTTTTACATTGGCAACAAATCCGTCATCCGGTTCCTCATCCCAAAACAATAGTTGAATTGGAATATTGGGCAACACCGATATTATAACAGCTACAGTGGCACTCTGATCCTGAAAATTTTTCTTACCGCCGATCTGACAACAGAGTTCCAAAAGTCTTTTGGGACGCCCTGAAAAAAGATTTGCTAATTTATTTTCACAATAAGTTTCCAGAGTACGAACTTTAGAAATTGAACTTGGCAGACTCTCCATTCCCACCCAATTTCCATCAGGAGTCTGCCCTCCACCAGAGGCTACATAATTATAAAGTAAAATCTGGTCACGAGGATCACGAAGACTTTTCCCTTCCATCGTTAGAGACAATTTTCCAAGTTGGACAACTCGTCCCAGGAAAGAAAATCTCAAGTGCTCTATAGGGTCACGTAAGAACTCAGCCCCCAATGCAGAAGCCAACATTCTAAAATCAATTTCTGAAACTTTTTCTTTAAGATGTGCGACTAAGGTAAGATCACGAGCCTGTTGACCCTGTTCCACCCTATCTAATCCATCTTTTTTTTGTTGATTTATGACATCTTCAGGAAGGGAAGCAACGTCAATATACGGACAAAGGCCAGGGTTTGCTCCTCCTTTGGTGACAGCAACAGCAAAGGCAAGGCAGCTCAACTGGCCACAATCTTTACAATTCGTCTTTGGAGTCAGTGCAACAAACTCAAAAGGCTCCACTTTACATCTATTTATTTTTTACCGCTATCCAGTGCTTTTACCACTTCATCAGTAATATCTACATCAGGACCTGCATAAAAGACGCTGGAGCGGGGCAATACAATTGTATATCCTTTGGTTTTGGCTACATCACCAACAACTTGTTCTAAAACCTTCCAGATAGGATTCAATTGTTGTTCTCTAAGTCTCTTCATCTCAAGATTTGCATCATCCTGTTTTACTCTAAGATCACGTCTTTTCTTCTGAAACTCTATTGCTTTTTCCTGCTTAACAGTATCACTCCAGGCAGAACTTTTTTTCTCAATTTCCTGCTGTAGAGCAACCAATGCTTCTTCATCTTTTTTAAAGGTCGCCTGTAACTCAGCTATTTTCGTTTCCAAAACCTGCTGAGCTTCCTTGCCTGCCTTTGAATTAACCAATACTTTCTGCATATTGACAATAGCTACAGTTGTCTCTGCAGCAACAGTGTTCACAGCAGTTGTCAAAAAGGCAGCAACAGCAAAACCAACAAGGAAAAAACGACTTTTTTCTATTAAAAATTTCACTCGGTTCTCCTTAATTAAATGTATAAAAAACAAAATCCGGGAAAGGATGAATCCTATTCCCGGATTGGATAATGTCTACTAACGTAGTTAATTATTTTACAATTACAAAATCATCTCGTCGGTTTTGCGCCCATGACAATTCATCATGCCCGAAAAGAAGAAGCTTTTCCTCCCCCCAGCTGACTGTGGACATCCGTGCATCACCTATTCCGAGATTAGCTAAATATTTTTTTGCACTTTGAGCACGCCTCTCTCCAAGAGCAAGGTTATATTCATTTGTTCCTCGAGGATCACAATTACCTTCAATGCGAATGGAAGCGTTAGGATTGCTCTTTAGAAAACCAGCATTCGCTTCAGCCCGCTCAACCTGATCACCACGAATTGTAGATGAGTCGAAATCAAAATAAACTGGTAACATACCATCTGATGTACGCCCCTCTTTAAAACTAGTCTCACTGGGAGCTGTTACCAGTGATTCCTCAGAACCTGGAGTCCCCGGTCCGGCTGACATACCTGTGGATTCAGGCGTTTTAATATCTTTACTACCACACCCGGTAAGTAATAAACTTAAAAAAAGCGCCATCATTACAGCTGAAAAAAACGACTTGTATTGTCGCATCACGTCCTCCTTTGCAAAAAACGATTACAAAATAAATTTCCCATTCCCCTAAAGACCGACAACTCTTTTAAATATCCATTCAAAGCACTCACGAACAGAATCTGCAAAACTTCTACAACGAAGCATGAAATGCAAAGGAAACAGCAAGATAATTAATATAAGCCAAGTAGCCTCTACTAAAATCTCTCACCTTTAAAGAGCAAAGGCAATTGTACTAAAAACAATGAAGAATACAACATTTTTTTCCGGAAAAAGAATTTCACTTGCAAAACAACATCAGTGGCTCTAAATTCAACGATACTGGTGGATGAAATTACTTTATCAACTCGCAATTTAAAAAAATTGTCACACTCATTACATTAATATCCTTGCGAGCTATTTGAGTCATAGAACCATACGACCATCAAGGTGTCCTGAAAAACAGGTCTCCGAGATCAAAAGCAACGTTACTTTAAATTTTACCGCAGATATTTAATTAATATTACGACAAGAATAAGGTACCCAACTCTTTTGCAACCTTACTTACACATCATCATCAGGCCTTCAAATAATTAAACCATATGAAGATCACCTTTCGATCTATTCATACTCTCTGTTTTAACTTGAACAGGATTGACACATACTGTGACAAAAAATAAAATTCATAAGCCTGCAGATCTTATCTGTAAAAACAAGTTCGGCACCTTTTTTGGCGTTCACCAAGACACCCTTGACAAAGTCTGGCAGCGCCTGGAGTCTGTGGAAAACAAGCCCATCACTTACATCTCTATGGAAATTGGTGCTGATCCTGATGTATTCGATCCATTAAAAGATTTTCTAACAAGTAATAATTTCAAAAAATCGAGTGATCCCATACTGCAATCTCTTATCAGCAAATCTATCAACGGCCCAGGAAAAATTCCTAACTACAGTGGCGGACTCGGAATACTGGCAGGAGATACCTTAAAAAGCTTTTCAGATACTCATATACCTGCTCTGGCAGTAAGCCTTTTGTATAGCAAAGGCTATTTTTCCCAACTGGTCGACTCCAAAGTTGGTCAAATCGATCAGGAAACGCACTGGAATCCCAAAGAAACCCAAACTCTCTTCCTCCTTAAAGACCCGCAAACCCCTGACAATGCACTTGAGCTTTCAATTCCATTCCAGAATGAATACGACCAGTTAACTGAAGCAAAAGCACAGATATGGATGAAAATGGAGATCTGCGGGGAGCTCGATTACTTTATCCCTGAATTTCTGCTTGATTACGATGTTGCAGGGTCTCCAGAATGGGTTCGAGAAGCTGCCCAAAAGCTTTACAACTCAGAAACACCAATAATGAAAGCCAACCAGAGACGCATGCTTGGGTCCGGCATAATCCCCCTCATCAAAGCCTTAAACTTTAACATTGGCACTATTCACCTCAATGAACAGCACGGTGTCACTGTCACCTTGCACATGATACTTGAAGAGTTACAAAATTCACTAGGAGCCAATTTTCAACAAGAGATGTCGGAAAAAAATATCCTCACAGCAGTTGATAAAGTTGCCTCAAAAATTGTCTACACAATTCATACCCCGGTAAAGGCTGGTCATGATCGCTTTTCCAGATCTTTATATTCTGGCATTAGCCATAAAACATGTCGGACAATCCTCGACTTACTCGCTCAAGATGAGGAATTCCCTCACGAATATAATTTTACTGCGCTAGCCATGCGAGTAAACAGAGCAATTAACAGTGTCAGCAGACTCCATAGAGATGTTACCAGACGTCAATTCCCTCTCTTTGCCTCAAAAATCACTGCAATAACCAACGGAGTACATCACACTACCTGGATTAGTAAAAATCGTGCCAACATGTTTGACCAATTCTCTTCTTTGCTTAACTGGCGACAAGATCCTGGTATATTTTCCCAAATAGACCAATGTGACGACAGTCTCTTGCGCAGTGCTCTTAAAAATTCCTGGGAAAAGGACAACAAAATTCTTATTGAATACGTCAATTCAATGTTAATAAAACATCGAAACCAGATGACTGAAACCTGGATCGACCCTCCTAATTATCTTTCTAATCTCAAAGAAGAAAATCGCCTCACCCCAGGAGTATTCACCATTGGTTTTGCACGACGCTTTTCTACCTACAAAAGAGCTGATCTAATATTTGACAACATCCCTACCCTTGCAGACATCTTAATAAAAGGTCGCTGGCGTATCAATTTTATTTTCTCTGGCAAAGCACACCCCCACGATGAGCCGGGAAAATCTGTACTTAAGCTCATTCTTGACAACCAAGAAGAACTTTATAAACGCAGTAATGGCCTTGCCAATCTTATCTTTATCCCTGGCTACGACATGAAGATTGCCAAAATGATGGTATCAGGAGTACATGCATGGTTAAATAATCCTAAAAGACCGCTTGAAGCAAGCGGGACAAGCGGAATGAAATGTGCTATGAATGGAGTTCCTAATATCAGTGTAATGGATGGCTGGTGGGTTGAAGGATTCCATAAAGGTACTACAGGTTGGAAATTTGGCTACGAAGGACCGATAGAGGAAGCTAACCTGAGTGAAGATCCAGCTTCACTTCTCTATGAAGAAGATTCAAAATCCTTCTATAAACTATTACCATCCATACTTGATAGTTTTTACAACCGGCATGACCATTTTCTTAACAAAGCAATAATGAACCTGAAACATAACATACCCATATTCAATACCCATAGAATGGCTGCTGAATATGTTGGTAAATACCAAATGAGTCTGAACCCAACAACTGACAAAAAAATTGTCAAATTCCAGAAACTTTACCAGAGTGACTGCCAAAACGGTCAAATACTGAGAAAGTAACCATTTCAAAAAAAAGAGATGCTTCCCCCTTTCACATCATGATATTATCATGTGCAATGGTGAAACATTAAATTTCAAATACATTATTTAAGGCATTTACAGGGAAAACCTGATAAGGAGAAAAACATGGCTAAAGCTTTTATTAGTCCCAATAACGCTACGAACAAAACAATTGATGCGATAGACAGAAGACGTGAAAGAGAACGCCGTTTCATGTTACAAAAAGCACAGGAAAATGCCAGTGATCTTGCAATCAGGATCACTCAGCGCCTCATTGATGAAAAACTCCTTGAAACAAATTCAAATCTGGCCATTCAGGAATCTCTAGAAAAGCAACTTAAGAACCTGAACAATATGGAAGAATTTGAAATCCAGTTCAAGATTGCACCAATTCGTACCCTTACCCAGGATCCTAATTTTGTAAGTCTCTTTATCACTCAATATGTTGTCGAAGATCTTATAGAACACCCTAAAGTACAAGATATTTTTGGTGATGATCTTACTGTTTACCAGGCAATTGACTCTGTCCTGAAAAAAATCAGGCCACACTGAATCATCCCTAACCAACACTATGCCTGCTAAACATCCAAACAAGATCCCATCCCTTGTCTTTGCCAACAAAAAAGGTGACATCCTTGACACGGAATCTCATCAAATGGCAGGCAGTACTGGCGGAGCTTTCCAGTCTCTTAAAAAAGAAGACTTGATTGAACTCCCTGAAGGAAGTGAGCTCTTTGTCCTTCCCCAGAGAAATCCGGTTGGCATTGACAAATACAGTAACACACCTGTTTGCCTGAAGCAAAACCCCTACGACCCCGACGATGAAATATTTGCCGTTGCTGCCTTCATGGCTCCAGCTCATACGGCTTTATTCACCTCTGCTTATGAAAAGGCTGACCCCAAAGCTCCAACACTTCCTCTTTTTGCCTACACCGCTGTTGGTTGGCTTAATGATAAATTCTGGGTGGCTGGATTTAGAAGTGATCAAAACAGAAGACAAGACCTGAACCAGTTTAAACAACATGTCATCAATAAAAAAACAAACCGACAATTAAAAAACTTTCCAGATAACAGACTTATTCAGCACCTTGGTAAATGTTGCCTTACCTACGGATGCCCAGCTGCGCGAAATTATTTTCTAAATCGATGGGAAGCACCACTTCCGACATCACCCACCTGTAATGCATCATGCATTGGTTGCATTTCTTTACAAGCATCGGGATGCTGCTCCGCCACTCAGGACAGAATTAAATTTATTCCAACTCCTCATGAACTGGTTCAAATTGCTGTCCCACATTTACAAAAAGCACCTCAACCTGTAGTAAGTTTTGGCCAGGGATGCGAAGGAGAACCATTGCTTCAATGGAAAACCATTGAGCAAGCAATCAAACTCATCCGGTCCCACACCCAATCAGGAACCATAAACCTCAACACAAATGGCAGCCTTCCAGAAAAAGTCGATCTTTTGGCCTCAGCCGGATTAGATTCAATCAGAGTCTCCTTGAACAGTGCCAGGAAAAAAACATATACACTGTACTACCGGCCCAGTGGCTATGAATTTAACGATGTATTAGAAACGATTAAAGTAATGAAACAACACAAACGTCATGTGTCATTGAACTACTTTATCCTTCCCGGATTCACAGATAATCCCGATGAATTTGCTGCCCTGTGCGACTTAATCGAAGAGCATAAGCCAAACTTGATCCAACTTCGGAATCTCAACATGGACCCCGAACATTATCTAAAAGTGCTTCAACATTCCCCTAAAGAAAATCCCATGGGACTCAAAATTTGGCTGCAAAAACTAAAAACGATGTTCCCCTTTCTCAAGTTTGGCTATTTTAATCCCTATCTCGGTTAAGCAACTCAACAACTAATCAGCATTTTTATTAATTAAGTTTTTTGCTCAAGTTCAAGCCCACCGAATTTTCCATATTCATTTTTTTCAAAAAATCTAAGAGCACCTTCCCATGCCTCATCCATGGACTTACTTGACTGAACAGTGGCCCACAGACGATGTCCAAATGAATAATTTTCTGAAAAATAACTTGTGAATTCTTTCAAACGTCCGAGCCGTCTCTCTGGACGAAAGCGATCAATTAACAACTCAACCATATCCTTATAAAGATATGGTAAAATAACCTCTGGCTCATCAACTTGACACGCATACACAGCACGAGCAATTTCTGCAAAAATCCATGGTCTTTTGGCTGCAGCTCTTCCAATCATCAAACCATCAGCCCCCGATTGCTCAAGACATGCAAATGCATCAGCAACAGAAGAGATGGAACCGTTTGCTACAACAGGAATAGATAAATGCTCTTTAACAAAACCAATATATTCCCAACGGGGTGTTCGACAAAAGCTTTCCTTACGAAGTCTTGCATGAACAGTTAGCAAGTCTATACCCTCACCTTCAAGCATTCTGCAAAAATTCAGTAAATTGACTTTATCAAGTCGTTCTCCAAGTCGAATTTTGGCTGTTAACGGTAAATTCGTTAACCTTCTCGCTGCTGCTACAATTTCTTTTACCTTATCTGGTCGGTTCATCAATGAGCTGCCACCACCTGCTTGACGAACATTTGGTGCAGGGCAGCCAAGATTAAGATCAATCACATCTGCACCAAATCTTTGCACTGCATCAATAGCTGGTGCAAGTTGTTTACATTCAGTTACAAATAATTGATAGGCTATTGGTTGCTCCTCAAAACTTCTGATTAAAAATGGAGATACTTTCTCATTTTCACTGGGTAGCCTTCTGGCTGATAACATTTCAGTTGCCAGCAGCCCCACACCACCAAAACGAATTATGAGTGTGCGTAATGCTGAATGAGTTAACCCAGCCATCGGTGCTAAAAATAATGGCGGATCAATTTCAAGATCCCCTAACAATATGCTTCCAGGTGTCATATCTCAATTTACAAATAAAAATTTTAAGGTATATAAAATTCAGTGGTTTTCACACAGAATTTATAGTCATAGCAGTAGATCAAGCTAAACACTCAGACAAATTTATTCAGCACAACAGTTATACATGTATAAAAAATTTGAATATTGAGATTAATCGTGGTAAAGTTTAGATAATAATAAGAAGCTTTCCCACTCGTTCCACAGAGCAGCACCTCTTAATCGATTGTTACTATGCCTGAAAAAGGAAAAACTTTACAAAAAATCCAAAAGTGGCTAATATTTCATTTGACAAAATAATCGCTGTGCTTAAGATGCACTAATTGCACAAAGAAATATTTAACTTAAAACTTTCCCAGAAAATTCAGTACATGGTAAAGCCTATGACAACAGAAAACAATATGTTCAGGTTGACTACTCAGCGGCAGATAATCCTCGAGGAACTGGCAAAAGTAAAAACACATCCAACTGCCAGTGAGCTTTACGATATGGTCCGCAAACGTCTACCTCGAATTGGCCTTGGCACAGTTTACAGAAACCTTGAGCTCATGGCTGATAACGGCATGATACTAAAACTAGAGGTTGGTGGGACACAAAAAAGATTTGACGCCACCACAGATGATCACTACCACATTCGCTGCTCAAACTGCGGTAAAGTTGATGACATAGACATACCGGTAATTGATGACATAATAGATGCAGCTGCCCAAAACTCACTGTATCAAATTCATGGACACCATGTTGAGTTTACAGGAGTCTGCCCTGAGTGTATTGAATTTCAGGGAACCGGATCGATAATGTAATACACCTCCAAACGAGATTTGGCGTTACAGTAATCAATTCACTGCAACGCCAAACCCATCAATCAAACAAGTCTATAATGCCTGAACATTAAATTCTGAAATATACCCGCATAGAAAACAGATGCCCTAAAAAGACATTAATTCAACAAAATAAAACTCTGCAAAAACGTCTTTTACCAACCTTTAGTAGAACATTCCCTTCAGCTGCAACATTTAACCTCGGGTCACTTATTTTACTACCATCAATTGACACCGCATTCTGCTTTATCATTCTACGACCATCCGAGGTTGAAGTGACCAGTTCAGCATCAACAAGTAACTTTGGCAACCATATTTCCCCTTCAGCTACTGAAAGCTCCATCTCAGGAATATCATCAGGAAGTTCATGCTTTTTAAATACCTGATCAAAATTATTTGCTGCCTTATCAGCTTCCTGCTTTGAAGAAAAACGGGTAGTTATTTCGTTGGCGAGCCGCATTTTCACTTCTTTGGGATGCACATCACCTTTTTGCATCTGATCTTTCAACTGTGCAATTTCACTGGTAGATAAATCACTGAGCAGATCATAGTAGCGAAACATCAGTTCATCACTAACAGACATCACCTTTCCAAAAATATTGTCAGGTGATTCTGAAACACCGATATAATTCCCCAGAGATTTACTCATTTTATTAACGCCATCAAGACCTTCAAGAAGAGGCATAGTCAACACGACTTGAGGCTCCTGATTCTGATTTCGCTGTAAATCCCTACCCATGAGCAAATTAAAAAGCTGATCAGTACCACCAATTTCAACGTCAGCTTCTAACGCAACTGAATCATGACCCTGAATAAGGGGATACAAGAATTCATGTATAGAAATTGGTCGACCATTTTCAAAACGTTTTTTAAAATCATCCCTTTCCAGCATTCTGGCAACAGTCAGCTGTGACGCCAACTTTATCATGTCAAATGAACTCAGCTCTCCAAGCCAATCAGAGTTAAAAACAACCTTGGTTTTTTCTGGGTCGAGAATTTTAAAAACCTGCTCTTTATAGGTCTCAGCATTTCGCAGAACGTCTTCCCTGGTCAAAGCAGGACGAGTATCGGATTTACCGGTCGGATCACCAATTAATCCCGTGAAATCTCCGATCAAAAAATTGATCTCATGACCAAGCTGCTGAAAATGCCTAAGCTTCTGCAACAATACGGTATGTCCCAAATGCAGATCTGGTGCAGTTGGATCAAAACCTGCTTTTATCCTCAAAGGTTTTCCAGTTTCAATTGATCTATTTAGCTTTTTCACCAGCTCTTCTCTGGAAATCAGATCAACAGTACCTCTAGCAATCAATGCTATCTGCTTTTCTACAGACTTCACTTCCATTCCTCTACTTGGCATATTCAACTGCCCGTGTTTCTCGAATAACTGTAATCCTGATCTGACCAGGATAAGTTAGTTGTTTTTCTACTGATTTAGCAATGTCACGACTTAGGACAGTCGCCTCATCATCTTTAACCTTCTGACTGTCAACAATAATACGCAAATCCCTACCAGCCTGAATAGCATAGGATTTTTCAACTCCGTTGAAAGAATTGGCAATATTCTCCAAGTCTTCAAGACGTTTCACATAACTTTGCAACATCTCTTTTCGCGCACCTGGCCGCGCACCGGAAAGTGCATCTGCAGACTGTACCAGTATATCCAGGACACTCTTAGGAGGTTGATCTTCATGATGAGCTCCTATTGCATACACAATATCGTCGGCCTCTCCATACTTCCGAGCAAGATCTCGTCCAATAACGGCATGAGATCCTTCAACCTCATGATCAACGGCCTTCCCAACATCATGTAACAAACCTGCACGCTTAGCTTTCTTCACATCCAGACCAAGTTCAGATGCCATTATGCCACAGAGAAAAGCAACTTCCAGTGAATGTTGCAAAATATTCTGACCATAACTTGTTCTGTATTTGAGTCGACCGATCAAATTGATCAAATCCACATGCATCCCATGTGCACCTAGATCAAAAGTGGCTTGTTCACCAGCTTCCCGGATGCTCAATTCCAAATCCTTGGTAACTTTGTTAACCACTTCTTCAATACGAGCTGGATGAATTCTTCCATCAGAGATAAGTTGTTCCAAGGCAAGCCGAGCAACTTCGCGCCGGATAGGATTAAAGCCAGACAGAATAACAGCTTCAGGAGTATCATCGATAATAATATCAATTCCGGTAGCTGCTTCAATTGCCCTGATATTACGACCTTCCCTGCCAATAATACGGCCTTTCATTTCATCATTTGGCAGAGGCACCATAGAAACAGTTTTATCAGCTACATAATCTCCAGCATAACGGGAAATAGCCAGCGCAAGAATATTTTTACCCTTACGATCCGCCTCCATCTTCATTTCATTTTCAATCCGGGAAAGCCTTTTTGCAGCGTCGAGCCTAGCCTCACTTTCAATGGAATCCATTAGCATTACTTTTGCTTCATCCCGCTTGATACCAGAAATCTGCTCAAGTTTAAAACGCTGTGTTTCTATCATGGTTGAGAGTTCATTTTCTCTATCAACCAACTTCCCTTCACGCACTTTGCATTTCTTCTCCACAGCCCTGAGATCTCTACTCTTTTCCTCAAGGGCTATCGATTCACCCTGCACCTCATTAATTTTTCTATCCAGGCGACGCTGATCACTCTTAAGTCCTTCTCGGTTAGACTTAATCTCACGTTCACCTTCTTTTTTTGCCTGATAAACGTCTTCTTTTGCCTGCAAGATGGCTTCTTTTTTTATCTGATCTGCTTCTTGTAACGCATTTTCAACCAGTTGCCGCTCCTGAGCCTTAAGATTTGCCTGATTTCCCTCAACCAGTCTCTTGCGTAAAAGTATGCCAACGATGACACCTACGGCTAAACCAAGGCAAAGAGAAAGCAGTACAGTGCTGCTTATATCCATAAAAGCACCCTTATATAAAATTTACAGCTAGCCATTACCATATGGCAACAACAAACCTGTAATATAATTGAGAAAAGATGGGGGGAGTGTCCGATTTAGAAATACAATCGAAATACAAGATGAAAGTTACCCCAGAGTGAACCTCCAGGAAAATGAAAAAGAATCAGCAGCAGTTATTCCAACTCTCTGAACCTGTAAGCTACAATTTACAGATCAGTGTAATGAGAAAATATTCAAATCATTTCACGAATCCATCCATGAAAACAACAGTTTGAACGGATCACATATATATAGTAAACCTGATCTCATCAGAGTTATCCTAAATTCTCCAGATCATAATTATTTTACTTTCACTACTCGTACCATCTCGTTATAATTCAACAAAAAAATGGCTATATATCTACAGTAGACGCCTCTACTGATATCACGAAAATACAAAAAAAAGATCCCCACCCTGCCGTGTTAACGAAATGATTAAACCTAATATAAATTAGGTGGGCAGTTCCCATGCCTCCTTCTGGTAATCAATGAAGATTTCCATCCAGCGACAGTAGAGATGACCCTATCAATGAGTGTTTGGCTCAATACTCCGTTAATCACCAACAGCGCAGGGAAACATTTTTTATTTTCTGCGTTTGATTACATTATAGCAGGAAACGTGTAAAAGCAAAGAGAATATTTTTCAAATATTATTCACTTCATACCTGATGAGACCTTTGCGATCAACTTATCAATTGATACATCCTGCTCTTTTTGAAAGTTTTTAAAATCTTTTTCCAGCTCAATATATTTTGCAGCAATCCTTAAACAACCCAAAACGATCATCTTATTTGAGGGCATACCAGAGGGCCCGGCAAGTCCATCTGTGCCAAGTTCACTACGCACAAAAGAAATTATACTATCAACCTCTTCCTCGGGTGCATCAGTATAAAATGAAAACTCTTGCCCGAACAAAGAAAATCGTACCAGACGATCCATCCATTTTCCCTCAAACTTCTCTCAATTATCGCTTAGATCAATGACAGACCAACCACACCTTTAAAGCTTTTCGAACAAAGTTAACACTTTAAACTTCCCAAAGGGGGAATAACTGACAAAAAAGCTACCCATTTAACAAGAAAAATAAATTTTCACCTGAGATCTAGGCTGTGTTGGTCCTATTAGAAAAAAGATTTCCTTGTACATTTTCGGCCCTTTCCTCATGCCGATCTTCGCCCTCATCCTCTTCGGACTCCCAACGTTCAATCCTTCTAATAAGCCCTGAAACCCTATTACCAACTTCAGATCGCTCACCTTTCAATTCATCTAATTCCTGCTCCATTCCCTGACAACGCCCTACCTGCTCTGCCAAGTTTGACTTGAGCAACTTATTCCTTTCCTTGAGTTCATTGTACTTGGCTAGCAGATTATCAACAAACCGCTCCAAACGGGAAAATTCATTAGCATCCATTAACCCAACCCCTTTTCATTCTGATATAACAAAAATAACTAACTGATTTAATACAACATATACACAATACACCCTTAACTATACTGAGAGGAGTAAATGTATGCAAGCTGTTTTCACAGACACCTTGTCACATCCTGACATACTTCCAACCCACTGGCTTTCCATCATGATAAGGCATATAGCCGTGGAAAATACGCTTATCCCCATCAAATACAAGTGGCAAAAAATGACGATCCCCTTCCCACATTGGCAACTTAACAAGATCATCAAGATGATGCCAATCGAGCGAACCCTCCTCATTTTTCAAGTACGGTGTACCGGAGAACTTCTTTACAAGAAAAATTAATCCTAGCCAATTTTCTCCATCAGTGCCAAACCCTGTCCAATTAATAATGCCTCGAAGCTGAACATCCTGACAAACAATCCCTGCCTCTTCTTCAACCTCACGTATCAAACAAGTAAGCGTGTCTTCACCTGACACCATTTTCCCACCCAAACCATTGTATTTACCAAAATGCTGATCATTTTCTCTGGCATTCCGATAGACAAGCAAAGTCTTGGAACCATCTGGTGATAAAATATAACCAAGAGCTCCAACAATAGGGGTATACATAAATTCTACCTTTCTTTATTGGGAATCATCAATATCATTAATGACTCGGGTTCAAAATATGATATAATAAGATTAATCAATCTCAATCAATATCTATAAATAATTCTGCTTTTATCCAGACTGACTAATAAAACAAATCATAAGAAACAGATACATTCATCCTGATTTCGACTACCAACAATCTGTCTCTTACATAATAATTTTTCCAGGACAATTTTACTCCTGGATGACTAAATGACCGCCGGAAAATCCATGCGTTTAACAATAATCAAACCTGTACTTCTCTTTTTGCTACTCATTATCCCTTTCATCCTGCAGACTAAAAACGTGCAGGCATCTGAACCATTTCCCATATACCCAGCCATAAAAGCCAATATCAGTTTCTGGGAAAAAGTATACAGTCAATATTCAACAACCCAGGGAATCTTACATGACAAAGATGACCTGAATATTATTTACTCAATCGTAGATTTAGTACCCTGGGAATCTCCAGGTGCAGCAAGAATTAACAGAAAACTGATCAAAATCAGTCGAGAACGCTATAAAACCATTCTCTTAAAACTCAGTAAAGGCAAGTCCCCCTCAACCAAAGAAGAGATCCAAATAGCCTCATTATTCACCAGGAAAAACAAAAGATCATTCAAAAAAGCCCGTAATAATATCAGGTTACAAATTGGACAAAAAGACCGCTTCCGCTCAGGAGTTATTAGATCAGGAGCCTCTATCTCCGAAATAAAAAAAATTTTTATCTCCTACCAACTCCCCGAAGAACTTGCTTACCTGCCCCATGTTGAATCTTCATACAATAATAATGCACACAGCAAGGCTGGTGCCGTCGGCCTTTGGCAATTTACCAAAGGCACCGGCAAAGAGTATTTAACTATTAACAATGAACTTGATGAACGATTCGACATATTGCTGGCTACCCACGCTGCAGCCCAATTCTTAAAAGAAAACCATGAAAAACTAGGCACATGGCCTCTAGCTCTTACTGCCTACAATTACGGCCAGACAGGAATGCGAAAAGCAGTTAAAATGAAAAAAAACTATGAAGCAATCTTTAAAACATACAAAGCCGGACGTTTTAAATTTGCTTCACGAAACTTCTATTCAGAATTCATTGCTGCAAAAAATATTGCTCGCCGCCTTGAATCTGACAGAAAAATCATTGTCGACCAGCCTGAAGCTACCATTGCAATTCGCATGAAATACTTTTGCTCATCACAAAAAATCATGAATTTTTTCAACATTTCCAGCCAGGATTTTGTCAGGCTTAACCCAGCATTAAAAAAATCTGTTATCAACGGCAACAAACACATTCCAAAACAATACCTCTTGAAAGTCCCCGCCACCCAGCAAACTCGAACTTTGGCTCGAAAAATTCCCGGAAACATTTACTACCAAAAGCAAATTCCCGATACCGTCTACATGGTGCGCAGAGGTGATACTGTCAACAAAATAGCTAGAAAATACAAAACCACTCCTAAAAAAATCATCTCACTAAACAACCTTAACAAGCGTGCCACAATAAGATTAGGACAACTTCTCAGAATTCCTCAAAAAAAATTATACGCAAAAAAAATTCAAATTCTTAGCCAAGTTTCGAAAAGAAAACCCATCTAAATAGCTATCAACCACATATTAAACGTAATATTTCACAAAAATTCTTTCAATTCACTCCATTTCTTATTCAAAATACAATACAATTACAGCCGGATGATGTTACAATTATCTATAAAGGTATCTTGAAAGAGTAGTTTTGGATTTACGATCGAGGCATGCTCAAAAAATTGCATCAGTCATATAGCCAATATTCTAAGGATAACATTTTTAGCATAACGACAAGATTAGGTAAGATTATTTTTTCAAAATGCACGTGAAAAAAATAACAGCCAAGAGTATGAGAGTATTTGCGACCACAAAGCAAAGGAGAGCACCATGGAAGCAACCGTGAAAATTATTAAAAGATTCAACAAAATTAAAACAATGCCTCATAATGTTACGCGCCTTGCTCAACTCATCAACGATGAAAACTCAACCCTTGTTGAATTTGAAGAAACCATCCGTATAGATCCAATTTTGGTTGCCCGACTTCTCACGTTAGTCAACAGTTCCTATTTTGGACTAGTCAGGAAAGTTGACTCCATCTCCAGGGCCGTAGCCCTGCTTGGCATGAAAAATCTGCATAATATCGCAGTAACAGACGCCCTCAAAGGCATGTTTAATAATTCAGCATCCAACCATTCATCTTTTTCCATTACTAATGTCTGGTCACACAGTGCCAGCACAGGTATTTGCTGTAAAATGCTTGCTGAACGCATCTTTTCACTCAATGGCGACGACGCTTACCTTTGCGGCTTACTTCATGACATTGGACTCATTGTAGAATACCAGGTCTTCCCTGAAAAATTTCTTCATGCCTTTGATCAATGGACCCAGGACAGCCCCTCTATAGTTAAAATTGAAACAGACACCTTTGACACTGATCATTGCCAGATTGGTTACCACCTCGCGCAGCAATGGAAATTTTCAGAGGCCCTGGCTATTGCTATTCAAAATCATCATTCAACCACAGCAGACACCATACCAGAATCACCTGAAGGGATTCTCCAATTAAGCCTCTATATAATCTCACAGCTTGGATTCACTCTCAAAGAAGACATACACGAAAATGTTGCCCAAAATCTTTCTCCTTCCCTTAACGAACATTTACAAGAAAACCTGGAAGAATATAAAATTATAATTGAAGATCTCCCGGAAGAAATTGAAAAAGCACGTCAACTGTACCAAGGCTAAGCCTTTTTTTGATGCTCAAGCAATTTTCATTTTGAAAACACTAGAATCAACAACAGACCTCAACACACTCCTTTATCCTGAGCAATAAGGAAAATTTCCATGGATCCTAACGCATTGTTTTCAGATTTCATTGATCCGATCAAAGAAGTAAGCGACTTATTTGATTTCTTAAAAACAAAAGAACCAAGACTTTTATTTTTATGTATAGACAATAATGGTCATTTCAAAGGTGACGAAAGCTTCAAGCTCGACCATGAAGAAGCAACGAAGATTGCTATTGCCAAAGATCAAGCTGATACTCCATCTTTTATCACCCACGATAATGTTTGCTATTACCTGCAAAAAACAGATGACCTAAAAAAAACTGTCCTGGCTTCTGTCACTGAGTCTTGTAACAAAAAGATAAAAGACGATTGGGTTCCGTCCACACTTAGTCTTCTTCTCCAGCTTTATCATGCGTCTAAAGAAACCAAAGATGCTCAAAACAGACTTAAGATACAAAAAAAACAACTACACAGAAAAACTGATGTTCTGGAAAAAAAATTCCATAACATCATGGCTGAAAATGAACAAAATTATCAAAAAGTTCAGGAACAACAGCGCAATTACTCAAAATCATTACAGGAAGAGATAACCAAACAAACAAAAGAACTGGTTGAAGCTAAAAAAGCTGCAGAAGCGGCGAACATTGCCAAAAGTGAATTCCTTGCATCCATGAGCCATGAAATACGCACCCCCATGAACGGTGTTATAGGATTCACTGAAATGCTTGTTGACACTGACCTTGATGACGAGCAAACAGAATTTGCCCATACCATCCAACGAAGCGCAGAAGCATTGTTATTTCTCATCAATGACATTCTTGATTTTTCAAAAATAGAAGCAGGCAAAATGAGCCTGGAAAATATTGATTTTGACCTTGAAATTACCGCAAAAGATGTCTGTGACCTGATAGCTCCGCGAGTTAGCTCAAAACCCATTGAAATCCTCTGTCGTATTGACAAGAATTTACCGGCAAACATCAAAGGTGATCCAGGACGTTTTCGCCAGGTCCTGGTTAATCTCTTGGGAAATTCGATCAAATTTACAGACAAAGGTGAGATTGAACTCAACGTCTCTGTTACTCATGAGACAGAAGATACTATTACCCTGCATACAAAGATCAGGGATACCGGAATTGGAATTGCACCAGACAAGCTAGAATCAATTTTTGAAATTTTTCAACAGGCAGATGGCTCAACGACAAGAAAATTTGGCGGCACAGGTCTAGGCCTCTCGATTTGCAGGAAAATTGCCCTCATGATGAACGGGCATGTCTGGGCAGAAAGCGGTGATGGTGGTGGGAGTACCTTCAACTTTACAGCCACCTTACTCAAGTCAAAAATGGTCCCATCACAAAAGACCACAAGGGCCTCTCTTATTGGCAAACAAATATTGGTAGTTGATGACAACAAAACCCAATTAAGCATAATTTCAGAAATCCTGAAATCGGCTCAAATGCACGTAACGACAGAGCAAGACAGCAGAAAAACCGAGGAGGTCTTTGACCAGGCAATTACTGAGGGCAAGCCTTTTGACTTAGCAATAATTGATATTTTTATGCCATATTTGGATGGCTACGATATTGCAAAAATACTAACGAGAAAAACTAAGGAAAACCCCCTACCACTGCTTGCATTTACATCTGGTAAAGAACGCATTGCCAAAGCCTGCCAGGAAGTAGGTTTCCATGCTTTTCTCACAAAACCGGCTAGCAAGGAAATCATCTTAAAAACTCTTGAAAAACTACTCCTCTCCCCAGAGGAAGCAGCAAAAATTGCACAGCAGGAATCTCTTATTACACAATACTCAGTTAAAGAAGAATTGAAGCAATCCACCAGCCTTCTCCTGGCTGAAGATAATCCGGTAAACAAAAAACTTGCTATGTTAATCCTTACTAAAGCTGGCTATAAACTGGATGTTGCCTCCAATGGCAGAGAGGCCGTAGATATGTATCGTAATAATGTCGGAAAATATGACCTTATTCTGATGGATATCCAGATGCCTGAAATGGATGGCCTTGAAGCCACCAGAACACTACGTAAACTTGGATTCAACGATGTTCCGATAATTGCGATGACCGCCAATGCAATGAAAGGAGACAGAGAAATGTGTCTGGACTCAGGCATGAATGATTACATCAGCAAACCTATAAAAAGAGAAATAGTTTTTGAAATAATTGAAAAATGGATACACCAGGATCTCAGCAGATGACAGCGGAACCCCAGAAGATGCAAACAATACCTCACGGTAAAAAACATAAACGTTTGCAGGAATGGGCTTTCCAACTCAACAACCATGAGAACACCATTATCGAAGCAGTACGCTGCTGCCTGAGGGTGTTCTTCATCATGGCCAATGAATTCAAAATCACAGCCATTTCACTCCGGGCCTCAGCTCTCACATACTCTGTCGTGCTTTCACTGGTACCAATACTAGCAATGAGCACTGCTGTCCTCAAAGGTCTTGGCAGCGACAACCAACTAAGAACCGCTGCATACAAAATTATCGACCAATTTGAACCTGTAAAGAATGAAACAACGAACGAACCTGCTGCCTCCCTTTTAACAGAACCAGATACGTCGGAAACTGACACTCAGGAAAAATCACTGACCCAACACATGCGTACAGGTGTTGATACAATTTTCACCTATGTGGATAAAACCAACTTTACCACCATCGGTGCCTTTGGCATTATCGGCCTGCTCTACTCTGTTATCCTGGTCCTCAGCAGGATTGAAGCAGCCATGAATGCGATATGGCATAGCAAGAAAGGGCGATCCTATTTTCGTAAAATCATGGATTACCTGGCACTACTCATCCTTCTGCCTATTTCCGTAAACATTGCCCTGGCCGGAGACACAATCCTGGCTACACCCAAATTTCTTGCCTACATACACACTATCGTCCCTTCGGAATGGGCCATCAAAATGTTGCTCAACCTGCTTCCTTTTCTGCTTGTTGTTCTTACCCTGATGTTTATGTTTCTCTTTTTTCCAAATGTAAAAGTCCGCAAATACGCTGCTTTCAGCGGAGCAGTATTTGCTGCTATTTTCTGGTTTATTGTCCAGAAATTTTTTATTATTTTACAAGTTGGCGTTACCAAACATAATGCTATTTATGGATCATTTGCAACCCTCCCCCTCTTACTTATCTGGGCGCATATAGGTTGGACGTTTATACTTTTAGGGGCATCACTAGCCTTTGCAGTCCAAAACCGAAATCATTACCACCTTCCAGGACTGAGGAGATCCCCAGAAAAAAAACTCCAGCTTGCCTTTGACATCCTTGACAAGGTGTATCATGATTTTGCAAACAGAGCAGCTACAACACTAGACGACCTGATTGATAATCATCCAGGAGAAATGTCTGGAAACATTCAGGATGTTACTAAGAAATTGACAAAAGGAAAATTACTGCACAAAATCGAGGAAGGAGAAACCACCTATATTCCAGCCATTCCTGCTGAAACACTTGAGGCAAAAGAAATCGTGCGGCTATTTCTCGGAGAAAATAATTCTGAAGATACCGCTGACAAAAAACATATAGCTGCTCAGATCATGCAAGCAGCTGAATCAGCAATTACAAAAGACGCTTTTCCCAGCAAAACCGGGGAAAAACAGATATCAGATCCACCTGACAGAAAATAACAAAGGTTTAAACAAATATCTTAAACAATATCCATCGAGCCTGAAACATATTTAAATTTAAAAAAATTACCCACAAGAGCATAAAGGTTTGAACCAGCTAATTATTACTTTTCTTTCCATAATACCTATTTTTGCCCTTATCCTCTTTGGCCACATTCTCAACAGATGTAATTTCCCCGGCCCATCATTTTGGCCTGCATCAGAGAAACTTACATATTACGTCCTTCTACCAGCCTTACTTGTCCATGGCCTTTCAAGCAAAGATGTCACTCCTGAAATGCAACCCCTTATCCTGGGCCTGATTTTCTCACTGCTGACAATGTCGCTGCTCATGCTCTTCAGCAAACCATTGCAAACTTACAGTGATGCATCATTTACCTCTGTTTTCCAAGGAAGCATCCGCCCCAACACTTACATCGGCCTGTCATTGGCGTCATCTTTTCTTGGACCAGACTGGATGAGCCTGTCTGCAGTTGCATTACTTACACTTATCCCAATAGTAAATATTTTATGCGTTTTAATACTCTCCAGGTATGGAAACAAAAATAACAACAGTATCAAAACACTGCTCATAGAACTTATCAAAAACCCTTTACTCATGGCCTGCGTAATTGGAATCTCCATTAACCTTCTGAACCTGAGTATCCCTGAGCTGCTAATGACAACAATTGAAATACCCGGTCAAGCCGCACTACCTATTGGCCTTATGGCAGTCGGAGCAGGTCTGCAATTTAAAAACATAAAAAAAGCCGTCAGCCCTATAGCTATCAGCACGGTTAACCACTTATTGCTCTTACCTTTTTTGGGATTTTACCTGGTGTCATTTATGGGCGGACAAATAATTCATCAAAAAACTGCAGTCATTTTCACTGCAATTCCAGTATCTGTCTCATCCTTTATCCTGGCTCGCCAAATGGGGGGCGATCACAAAATCATGGCCAAAATTATCACTGCCCAAACCATACTTGCACTCATAACAATTCCGCTCATACTCTCACTGCTCAACATTTCCTAATACCTTTCAAGTAAACTATTCTGTCCCCAGAAGTCCATGAGCAGCTTCAAGCATTGTCAACAAATCATCATGCTCATAACCTGCATTTTTAGCTATTCTTCTTAGATCAAAATCTCGAACTCGTGCAGCATTATTACCAGGAACCCAAGGCATATCTTTACCAAGTTTTTGATATCTGCACTGAGCAAACTCAACCATACCCCAACCTCTGACAAGGTTATACAACCACAAAACAAATGGAATATTTATATAACCAGGTGTCTCTTCCCAGCTTGGAAAACTTTCCCATTGAGCATCCGGGAATGTAAATCCAGAGGCTTTCTCCATCGACTGCTGCCAGTTGAAATACACTTTTTGCACCAAAGGTGTGTTCACATGAGGCAAAATTTCAAGATGATCGTTCAGATCAGAAGATTTAACTGCACCAATACTTAAGGTCTGAACTTGAGCCTGTCCCAAACAAAAAAGATCATTAAACTGCATGGGAGTATAAGGTTTTGAAATAGAACTCAATTTTTCAGGAGGCTTTTGCAGCAATCCCCCCTTGTCTGTTGGACTGATTATAAAAACACCCATATCCCGTTCAGCCGCAGCTTCGAGAACAGGTTTATGCCTTTGAAAAATTGTATACCAGTGAAGATTCAGATAATCAAAACCTCCAAAATCACAACACCTAACAGCTTCAAGCAACACCTCTGTTGGAGCATGACCAGAAAAACCCACATGCCCTACTTTCCCCTGTCGCTGCAACTTTCTTGCTGCTTCCAGGCAGCCATTCTTGCGACAAACCTGCCACAGTGAACGAAAATCATTAATCCCATGAATTGAAAGAAAATCCACACGATCCAGACAAAGCCTGGTAAGCGAATCATTAAATTCAAACAGAAACTGTTCAATATCGGAACTAGGCTGAATTTTGGTCTGAAGAAGAAAATCTTTTCGAGGAATATTACTAAGCACACAGCCGAGTTGACGCTCTGAAGTGCCATAGGCTCGAGCTGTTTCCAGATGATTTATCCCTTGTTTCAAAGCATAATGAACAAGAGTTTCAAGGTTACTTTGGCTTTGGTTTTGGCTTTTGAGCGAAATGTCTAAAAAACCGGAATCCTGCCAGGAATACATGGAACGCATCAATCCCAGAGAAAACACAGAAATATTCTTATTGGTTTTACCAAATCGGCGATATATCATAATCAGCTTTCAGTTGACGATTTATAATTGCCGGTCAACCTGGCAAAAGCAATAAGAGGCTGTACCAAATAATATCAGGATATTAGTCTGAAACAAAAATACATTTACCAATAAGGCTTCACTTCTAATTCAGAAAAAATCACTATTTTTACTAATTGGAATCCTGAGATATCATTCCTTCAAGCAAACCATGCTGGGAGCCAAGCTTACGAGCAAACAACATAAAAGTGGAAGGCATCGGCAAGGCCCTATCTTCCTGCAGTACTCCCAAAGATTTGGCCATAAGTAAAGTTGGCACGGAATTAATCCCTTCATGGTTATCACAAAGAGTCTGCATCCGTAAGGCATCTGTCAAATAAGGTAACATACCTGGCAAATGTCCTGCAATTCCACGTAACTCCTCTTCGATCAACACCCTATTCTCACAAGCAAAGGATGCTAATTCTTTATTAGAATCTGATGTGCCAAATAAATTATTGACAACAGCCCCGGCAAGCCATTTTTGTTTTTGCCCCTGTAAGTCCTCATATCTCTGGGAAATACTCTTTTTCATTTCACCGAAAAATACCATCTGGACCAGAGTTACAGCTTCACGCATCACAGGAATCATGCGACTGTCTATCTTTTCCTGGGCAGGAGCCTGTTCCTGATAATCAAAAACACCGTTACTCATAATACTACCTTTACCGCAGAATGCTCTGCAAGCTCTCTATATATCTGTAACCTTCGTTGCTCATCAGGCACTGTAACCTCAAGACTGATACTGATAAATTTTCCACTGCTACTAGCATTTGAATCTGTTATTGAGACCGGGCTTTCTTTAACGCAGTGATTAACAGCATCCAACAATGCATTACGATCCCTTCCTATTAGTTTATATTGCCAGACACAAGGATAATCTATCTGTGGCTTACAAGAATCCTGGGGAATATGATTTGCTAATTTTTTCATAACTACACCTGACCCTTTTGTCCAAAATAACTCTTTTAAAACAAACAGGGGTTTATAAAATTCATTCAAAAAACAAAGGAACAGCCAGTACGACTGAACCACAACTAATTCCTGTAATTTTCATAAATTGAAATTTAACAAAAAAAAACTGCATGATGCGACTAGCATATTTCCAGATAAATGAATCTAAAACCAGAAACATCTCAATGATTTTTTCACAAAATGGCAATGATGCCTAAGTAAATGTCAAAATATACACTATTAGCACTACCAACAAGACATGAAACACATCCACCTCATCAATCAACTACCAACTAAGACTACCAGCATTTTTCTGTTTCAAAACAGCTATCCTGTCAAGACTCCTTTGCAGGTCGTCCTCTTTCATCCTGCCATCTTCCAGCAATGTCCAAACCACCTCAACACCTCTTTGAACTACATTTGTGTCTCTTACAAGATTATTCCCAATAACAATAAGATCAACTCCTGCCAGAATCGCACACTGTACGGCATCATCAAAGCCCCAATAATCTGTTATTGCACGCATCTGAAGATCATCAGAGACTATCACGCCGGAAAATCCCAATTTATCACGCAGCAACTTATGAAGAACATCTTTAGAAAGGGTTGCCGGTTTTCCTGTTGAGTCTATTTTTTTATTAACCACATGCGCACTCATAACTGCATCAGAAAAGCCCAAAGCGAACAATTCCCGATATGGTTCTAGTTCCTTTTCCTGCCAGCTTTCTGTTACATCAACAAAACCAAGATGAGAATCACTGCCACTGCTGCCGTGTCCAGGAAAGTGTTTCAGACAACAGGAAATTCCACACCGATGATGTTCCTCAATATAAATCAAAGCATGTTTGACAACTATTTCACAAGCTGAACCAAAACTTCGCTCGTATCTACTAATTATAGGATTTTCCAAATTCAAATCCAAATCAACAACCGGTGCAAAGTTCAAATTCACACCACTTGCCGCCAACTCCTTTGCTGCTTTTTTTGCCCAAAAACGTGTTATCTCTTCATCATCTTTTCCACCTAGCCATTTGGCAGAAACACTTGCAGAAAAGCCATCGTTCTCCTTCAAACGACAAATTCGACCACCTTCCTGATCAACCGTCACCAGCAAAGGAATCCGTGCGTATTGCTGAAGAGTTTCTGTCAACTCTTTCAACTGAGCTGGCGAACTGATATTCTGCCGAGAACCATCAACATTGTGATCAAATAATATAACCCCACCAATATTATCATTTTCAATACTATGAACAATGGGATGATCCGATTTAACACTACAACCATCAAACCCCACAATAAACAGCTGGCCCAGGTCTTCTTTTTCCATTTCCCTTTCCAGTTTAAAATCAATTACAGAGACATATCTCATGTGTCATAATCATGACACATAACCATCAATTCATTAAACATAAACACACCGCGCAAAAAAACAAAATAAACAACATACTGTTTTAACAACATTTACTGAACAACTAACAAAATGGCATGTATTTAGCAAAAACAGGTCAACAGCTTTCCAACAACTAACCTTCCAGGATAACCATTATGCTAGAAGCGCAAAGTCTGAAAAATAAAAAAACTCCAATTCACTCAGACATGAACAACCTCCTGACTGAACTCAATTTTTACAGGAGTCAATCAGCAAAACTGAAAAAAGTCAATGATCTCTACCGAAAGATTGCCTCAACGACCGACCTCTCGACCTTGTTGGAAACTTATTCCATATGGTTAACACAGTTCGTGCCACATATTTTAATCGCATACAATAATGACAGTTACCAAAGGATGCACCTTTATAGTTCAAACCATGGCCTTGAAAAAAGACAAGCCGTTGAAACTGCAAAATCCCTTTTCAACAATAAAAAGCTGACTGGTATTCAATATTTTGACACCAGTGAATTCCATGCTCATTGTTGGGATTTTGAATCACCTGATAACTGCGGCCAATTTATTTTTTTAAGAAAAGAATCTCCCATGACCCATGAAGAACAAAACATGATCACCGAGTCAGTAGAAATTCTGGCAGGTCCATTACAAAAGGCCCTGGACTTTGAAAACATTTTCCAACAAGCCAGAAAGGATACGCTCACAGGCTTACCAAACAGAAGAGTCTTTGACGAGCAAATCCCTAATATTATAGAACAAGCACGTCGCCACAACCACGGTTTGACTCTTGCTACAATGGACTTGGATAATTTCAAACAGGTTAACGATACCAAAGGTCATTTATATGGTGACACAGTCCTGAAACTGGTGACAAAAACTTTACAAAAAGAAATTAGGCTATCTGATCTTCTGGTGCGGATGGGTGGAGATGAATTTATACTGGTACTGACAGATACAGAACAAAAAGCTGCCATCAACCTCTGTGAAAGGTTATATAAATCAATCAACTCTCTAGAAATCGATGCAGGCCCAAAAAAACTTGGCCTCAGCATAGGACTCATGCAATGGGACCAGGTTATGGACGTAGAAGAATGGCTTGAAAAAGCAGACGATATTCTGTATCAAATGAAGGCCCAAGGGGGCAGAGGCGTTACTGTAAACTAGATCTAAAAAAACATACTTACCCCACTGATTACTTAACTGTCCTCAGTGGGGTTTTGATCTTCAACTCAAGCACTTTCAGTGCAAACTTCACTCAAAGTAATTTCCAAAGGAATAGAATGCAGATTTTTAGAACTGGGAACAGTATGACCTAGTTTCCAGGATTCACATTTGGCATTACCTGACAATTTTCCCTCAATCTCCTCCACCAGACCCTTGATATTTATTACCGGATGTCTTGAAAAAACCTCAGGTAACCCATAAGTCAAGTTACATGCCAGGCAACAACCTGGTCTTTCAAGAAGATCAAGCTGAAAACGCAGACCATTGTTTCTATCATTGTAACCTTGATATGTTAAGGAGATATCATACGCACCATCAGCAGCATCACCTAAAAGGGCTTCAAAAAAATTATCTGCTCGATCTGCGGGAAACATTTCCCCAAGTACCTGTTCTGAAAAAATCTCATCCAAATTTATAGAATTCATAAAATACACCTGTAAATAGTAAAAGTGGCTCTAGCAAAACTCTTCTTTATAGATTATAGTCTTCAATTCCTGTTTACAGGCCATCTATAAAGAAGAAAGATTTCCTCTTCATCACTCCAGCGCAAGCAAAACAGCTTGCACCCACCTAAACATCCTTCACCTTGAGCCACAAAATTTTTAAGAAATAAACAGCACTAACTTAACAATTACAAAGAAAAGTGTCAATGTACAAAGTGTAACAAAGTGGTACAACCCCTATTAAATCCAGCACACCAAATATCCTGCCAAAGAGCCACCCCTGCAACATAGATACACTTTTTGAATGAATCACTGACCGGGTTAAAACAAATAGTAAATGAAAAGTTAACGCCTACGAGATGAATGTCTATTCAAACGAGGAAAACAACTTTGATGTACCGAAAAATATCTATGATATTTTGAACGCTTTGCAGATAAATGAAACTATTAATTGTAAAATACAGTTTAAACCGTAACCCAATTTCCCAGACGAGCAGATTTAAGACATGCTTCACATATATTTACAGCAATAAGTCCTTCCCTTCCTCCAATTGGATTACCAGCCTCATTGTTTAAAAAATCTCGCCAGTCTAAAAGCAATGACTTGATAGTCGAAACTGGTCCAAGATGATCTACCGGTTCAATCGCCCCTCCCCGAACAAATTCAACTATATCATGTACCTGTTCACCATATAACTGCCCTCCATTACCAACAAACTCAAAACGACCGGAACGAGCCATCCCAACCTTGGAGCAATCTATTGTTCCCTGTACTCCGTTTTCCATTTCAACCAACACGGTTAAAAGATCTTCCAACACAGAATTTTCATGACTGGCACTAAGCGCCATGACTCTTTTCACCTCAAAGCCGGTTATAAACCGCAATGCATCAAAAACATGCACAGCCGTATGAAAACTGACACCAGCACCAGCAAGCTCAGGATTCTCATGCCAACCCAAACTTGAGGGTTCCAACCGTTGGTTGGCAGAAAAACTATGAAGCCGCCCAATTTCCGAAAGTTTGTCATGTAAAGCTAAGACAACAGAGTTATATCGAAGTGTCTGACCTACGGTCAACTTGAGCTCGCGCTCTTCAAACATTTTGACTATCTCTAAAGCAGAAGCAGAAGAAGCTGCCAGCGGCTTTTCAAGCAACAGAGACTTTCCTGATTCAACACAAAGCTTTGCTATTTCAAAATTTAAACCTGGATAAGTCACAGCAACAACAGCATCAACCCTGTCATCACTAATCAAGTCTCGAAAATCGCGGTGATAAACAGTATTCCATGCATTAGCCTGAGTCTTTCCCTCTGCAGAACGCCTGCTGATTGCAGCAAGACTTAAGCCATCTACATCGTTTGCTATATGATGTGCATAACGACTTCCATGGATTCCAGTACCAATTATTCCGACACGTTTGGTTTTCATGATACTCCGTTTACTTTTATCCTTTCAAAATTAGAAATCTGATTATTTTCCATATTAACCACATCATCAAAAGAGGTCAGTAAAAAAATCAACTCCTCACGAGGTTAGTGGCGTTACCACAGTTGTCATTGCAGGAGTATAGTTGATGTGGTACAAGGCAAAAATGCAAAATGATCTCTTTGAAAATAAACAAACAAACGATAATGACCCCCGTGATATCACCGACAGCAGGGATGAACTGAACCACGCGCAATTTTCCGCTGTCACTCACGGCGATGGGCCAGTCCTGGTCATTGCTGGTGCCGGAAGCGGCAAAACCAGAACACTGGTTTACCGCATGGCCCACCTGATAGAAAACAATGTCCCTCCTGAATCCATCCTACTGTTAACATTTACCAGAAGATCAGCTCAGGAGATGATGAGCAGGGCCAGCAGCCTTACCAGCCAATCATGCAAAAGAATTATCGGTGGAACCTTCCATGCAACTGCCAATATGTTACTCCGCCGTCATGGCCATCATCTTGGTTTTGGTTCAGGGTTCACCATTATCGACAGAAGTGATGCGGAAGGTATTATCAATCTGCTTAAATCTTCACTTGGCTTTGCTGGCGCAGGCAAACGCTTCCCATCTAAAAGAATGATAGTGAACATCCTCAGCGGCGCTGTTAACCGAGTACTGCCCATTGAAGATCTAGTCCACCAACAGCACCCACATCTTATCGAATTCCTAGATGATATATACAGATTAAAAGAGGAATATTTTCAGTTTAAAGTCAACCATGGCCTCATGGATTACGACGATCTACTGATTAACTGGGAACGACTGCTCAAAGAATCCAAGGACGCCAGGGCAGAAATTTCCTCGCGCTTTCGACATATCCTCGTTGATGAATATCAGGATACCAACCTGACTCAGGCATCAATTATCAAACTCATGGCATATAACCATAACAACGTCATGGTCGTCGGTGATGATGCTCAATCCATATACAGCTTCCGAGGTGCCGATTTTTATAACATTATGCGCTTTCCTGATCAATTTTCAGGTGCCAGTGTCATTAAACTCGAAGAAAATTATCGCTCCACCCAGCCAATCCTCAGCTTAACCAATAATATTATCAGTTCAGCCCGCGATAAATTTACCAAAACACTTTTCACAAAAGTAAAAGGCGGCAGCCGACCAGTTTTAGTGCCTGCGCTCAACGAAAGAAGCGAAGCACGTTTCATCGTCGAAACCATCAAAAAACACCAGCAGGAAGGAACTGACCTCTGCGAAATGGCTGTCCTTTTTCGCTCTGGTTTTCATTCTTACAAACTGGAAATGGAACTGACCAGCCATGGCTTCAAATTTGAAAAGCGTGGTGGCCTGAAACTAACAGAATCTGCACATATAAAAGACGTTTTGTCTTTTTTCCGAATACTTACCAATCCATGGGATAACCTTTCCTGGAATAGAATTCTTCTACAACTTGATAAAGTTGGCCCCAAAACCGCTCAGAAAATCCTGGAATCCATTAAAAACAGTGACTCTCCAGTAAATGCCTTATTTTCCTACAAACCTGCTTCTTCCTGGAAAGTAGGATATCAACGCATGCTTGAGTTATTACAAAACACAGGCCAGGAAAACCTTACACCCAGTGGCCAATTTGACCTGATAATGGAATATTATGAACCCATCTTTGAAAAAATATATTACGACGATTATCCCAGGAGAAAAAAAGAACTGGATCAATTAAAATCAGTGGTAGCCGGATATGGCGACCTGCAATCTTTTATTGACGACACAGCTCTTGATCCACCAGAAAACATCTCCGCAGACGAACTTGCAACAAACGATGACCCCAAGGAGCAACTGATACTCTCCACCATTCACTCTGCAAAGGGCCTGGAATGGGACGTGGTCTTTGTACTTGGCCTTGCCGAAGGCCGTTTTCCCCACCAAAACGCTGTACCGGGCGAACAATGGGAGGAAGAACGCAGACTTCTCTATGTTGCCGCCACCAGGGCCAAAAAACTTGTTTATCTTTCATATCCCAGAGAACTGATGACCCCTGACCGTAAATTGCGAAGAGCTGGAATGTCCCCCTTTCTCAGTGAAATCAATCCTGGATTTTATGAAATCAGAAAACCTGAAACCCCATCCTATTCAGCCAGCTCTTATAATAGCCAGGAATCATTCAGCCCCAAACTACCGTCCAGAAAAAAAACATCTTCAGCCCGACTCCAGTTCAAAACAGGCATGAAAGTACATCATCCATTCTTTGGTCCAGGCAGGATCAAAGACGTACCTGGACCACGCAGAGTCGAAGTCTCATTTGATCGACATGGAGACAAGATTCTCCACCTTGATTACGCAAAGCTGGAACCTGCTGAATGATTGCTCTAAATTTCCATATCCCACATCAGTAAAGAAACAACTAAATACATAACCCCACATTCAAATGAACAGCATGAATTTCCAGGAATCCTGGGCCTTCCTCGACGCCTTACAATTTTTCAAGATCAAACTTGGTCTTGACTCTATGAACCATTTCCTAGAGCACCTTAACAATCCACATCGCACAATCCCTTTTGTTCATATCGGCGGAACAAACGGCAAAGGTTCGGTCGGCTCCAACCTGCTATCCATTCTCAGTCAGGCTGGTTACCGGGTCGGCTTCTATACATCACCACACCTCAGCTCTGTCCGAGAACGATTCCGGATCAATGACCAATACATATCTGAAGATGACTTTGCCAGAGAGGCCAACAAAATAATTAACGTACTTGGTGACGACCAGATCACATATTTTGAATTCACAACCACGCTGGCTTTTTTGTGGTTTGCCAGTGAAAACGTTGACCTAGCAATTCTGGAGGTTGGCATGGGTGGACGCCTTGATGCAACAAACATCATAACCCCTCTTGTTTCTGTAATCACAAATGTTTCCATGGACCATGAACAGTACCTGGGAAACACTCTAGAAGAAATTTCCACAGAAAAGGCAGGTATCATAAAAACAAAAGTCCCGGTTGTTTCCGGTGCCACAGATAATGTCCCACAAGAAATTATCAAGAAAACCTGTTCCAGCAAACAAAGCCCATTGATGCTTTTGGAACGAGATTTCCTGGCAAAACCTACCAACAATACCTGGCAATACACCCAGACAAATAAGGATGATACTATTACCCCATGGGATTTGCGCAATCTGCCCATATCACTAGGCGGAAATTACCAAATATCCAACGCTGCCCTTAGCATTGCCACACTGAATATGCTGCAGAGCAAAGGATTCCCTGTTTCAGAACAACACATTCGAAACGGACTTGATCTAGTTCGCTGGCCAGGAAGACTTGAAGAATTCTGGGAAACAGAGCAAAATGAAATTCTACACCAGCAGCCAGAGATCAACAAAGAAACCAAACACTACCTTCTTGATGGCGCTCACAACAGCGCTGGGATAAATGCGCTCTGCGAGGCACTGTCTCAATCCTTCCCCAGAGATAAACTTATTCTCATCTGGGCAGCAATGGCTGACAAGGACCTCAACAAAACTCTTCCTGTTATTGCACCTCTTGCTGACACTATCATCCTGACCCAACCAGAAAATGAACGTTCGGCAACTCCTGAGCAGCTTAAAGAAACACTTCCTGATAATCTCCAGGAAAACACATATTGTCTCCCTGATATTAAAAAAGCACTTGCGCATGCCACCAATACTGCAAATGCCAATGACCTTATCTGCATTGCCGGATCCCTTTATCTTATCGGTGCAGTAAGACAAAGCCTTCTCGGCGACCTGGTTTAAACAATGACAAACGATATTTTTAATTTCAGCACTCCTGATGAGAGTTTCATTAAATCAGAAAGAGCCAAAGCAAGAAAGCTGAGAAAAACTCGCTGGTGGCAACAAAAAACAGCACCTGAAATCTGCTATTTCTGCAATCAAAAAGTCGGATTCAAAAACCTGACCATGGACCATATCGTTCCGTTATCCAGAGGGGGCAGGTCAACAAAAGACAACCTGGTTCCCTGCTGTAAACCATGCAACAACCGTAAAAAAAACGCTCTTCCCATTGAATGGGAAGAATATATGAAATCGCTTGCCTGTGGAAGTCCAAATGAAGCAAATAAGAATGAAGAACATCCCAACGACTAACCGTATACTCAAACAGAAAAGCTGCCTGAACACACAAAAACAGGCCTTAACAATGCTTAATCATGATAAACACCTGTATACCTGTATACCTGTAAACTATGAACATATTATTGAGCCCTTATAATCTTCCGCGCCAATCTGCACAACCAGCCACACACCACTTTACACCTGCCATTTATTCCTTGAACATGGTTGCTTTGCCGCGATATTCTCCAGCGACTATAAGTGAAAACTATTTGACATGATCAGATTTATAGAGTTACTAATTAGTTACAATTCATGCCTAAGCAAATGGACACAAAGTCCTAACTTCACAACAACAGGTGTATTGTGCAACTTCTCTGGGAAATGTTAAAAAATACCTGGGAGATTTTCATCCTCCTGGCCCCTTTTGTCCTCTTTGGCCTGGCACTGGCCGGTGTACTTCACATTTGCATTTCGCGGCAAAGAATAATCCGGATAATGGGCGACAAAGGCCTTAAAGGCGTCGTGACAGCTTCTCTTTTCGGCATCCCTTTACCTCTTTGCAGTTGCAGCATTATTCCGGTCAGTGTTGCTCTGCGAAAGAAAGGCGCAAGCCTTCCCGCTATTCAATCTTTTCTTATATCCACCCCGGAAACCGGAGTGGACTCCATTTTCGTGACCTGGGCAGTCCTTGGACCAATTATGGCCATCATCAGACCTGTTGCCAGTTTCTTTACTGCTCTGTGCGCAGGCATCTTCACCATCGGCATTATTCGTCAGGAAGAACCAAAACCAATTCCTATCCATAATTCAGCTGAGCATACACACGATCATAGCCATGGATGTTGTGAAGGACATGATCACGGCCAGGACTTTGAGGAAGATACAGGCTATGTCGGTTTCAATAAAATATGTGCTTCCTTAAAATGGTCAATAATACGGAGTTGGTACAATTTACGTTCATGGCGTCTACTTAACTCCTGGTACAAACCCGAGATAATCGGGGAAAAGTATGTTCCACCTCATCCACCTATGCCTGACGCTGAAGGAGTACCGCATTTCTCAAAAATATGTAAAAAAATGATGCGGTTTTCCTGTATCGAACTCACGGATGACTTAGCCCTGCCCCTCCTGATAGGTATATTTTTAAGCGGTATTATTCTCACCTTCTTTCCGAGTGATTTGTCTGCATATGGAATGAGCGATGGATTCTTGCCTTATTTTGTGATGCTTGCCGCCGGTATCCCCATCTATATGTGCGCAACAGCATCCACTCCCATTGCTGCAAGTCTGGTTGCCAAGGGCATCAGTCCCGGAGCTGGCCTGGTTTTTCTTCTTTCCGGCCCTGCAACCAACGCAACCGCCCTGACCATGCTTCTGCAGCAGTTTGGATCACGTTTTGTTTCCATCTATCTTGGAAGCATCGCAGTTTGTTCACTATTAAGTGGATTGGCCCTTGACTTTCTGTTGATTAAAACTGGGTGGCAGATTGCACCCTCACTGGAATTCAAAGGTGATAACTCCTGGACATTTATCATGTGGACCTGTGGCATTTTTCTTGCGATTCTAATAGCATGGCGTTTTGCCAATGGCGCTTTCAAGGTAGGATACAAAACCCTAGCTGTTAACCTGCAGCCTTTTGTCACACCTATTACAAAACCAATTGCAGCATGGATTCAAAATCCCACTCGTTTTCATCAATGTCTTCATTCACCAAAGGGAACAAGTATTCTTTGCATTGTTATTTTACTCTATATTGCCAGTGGCTTTGCAACAGTTCCACCAGGAGCAAGAGGATATGCTCGCATTTGCAAAAAGGTGTACGCCAAAGACTTGCAACCGGGGCTACATTATGCTTTACCTTGGCCTTTCGGAGCCATCGACGTCTTTCAAATTGAGGCCGTCAGACGTTTAACAGTTGGAACAAAACAGACAACCTCTCCAACTGCTGTTCATACCAATACAACGGACAAGAAAAATTTATCCTTTAACTGGCATCCCTCAGGGTCGTGGAAAATTCAAAAAACTCCCCAGGCTGAATATTTGGCCGGTGATGAAAACCTTGTAAACCTTATTTTCACCGTCCAATATAAGATAACCAACGGATACAATTATTTTTATCAGGTTGAAAATCCTGAAATTATTATTGACAAGTATCTCCAGGCAGTCTCTCGGGAATATGTTGCAACCAGTAAAATTGACCCCTTGCTTAACCATCAGCGAACCGATTTTGAAAACTTCACAATGGGACACCTGCAGGACCACATTGACTCACCAAAGCATTTCCAAAACACCAATGAACATACCCTGATCCAGGTCAACCACAACCCCAATGAAAAATCCCATAATATTGACCATGTCGATGACAAGCATATTGATCATCATAATCTAAATAAAGAAACTGAAAACCATGATTTATCAGGAAATCCTGACAATATCCTCATCACCAAGACAGACACCCAATTAGTCAACTCCAAAAAGTCTTTTGCAGCAACTAATGACCGTCATTTGCCAAACATCACTCAGACAAAAAAATCACTTGAAAAAGGACTTGGTATTCAAATTATTTCAGTCTCATTAGTTGATGTCCACCCGCCCCAGGAGGCAGCAACCGCATTTCGTGATGTTTCCAGTGCCAAAGAAGACAGAGAAACATATCGCCTTAAAAGCTTGGAGTATTACGCTAAAGTTGTTCCCAGGGCCCGTGGAAACGCTGCGATAGAGACAATGGTAGCCAAGGCCAATTCCATAGCTGAAGCAGCCATAGCACGTGGTTCAAGCTCTTCACTCATATCGCAGGCAGCTGTTGTCAAAGATAACAGATCAATCCTTCAGGACCTTCTCTGGTTTGAATCCAGTGAACGGGCCCTGGAAAACAAAAAGATTTTTATCTTTCCGCACCAAGTGACCCCGCAAGACTTTGTAGTCTGGCGAAAGAGGGAAAGAAACAATAAGAAATAATGACCAAACACAAACCTAAGCAATTAAAATGACATTTTCAAAAGTAATAAAAATCAGTTTTACTGTTGCTATATTGCTCATTGTCTCAACAGTTTTTTATACAGTTGATGAAACTCGTGTTGCCGTACTCACCAGGTTTGGCAAACCGTTTATAGATATTAAGGGCCCTGGACTGCATTTTAAACTTCCATGGCCAATAGACAAGGCCATCAAGGTTGATAAAAGAATCCTGGTACTGGAAAGTATGCCTCAGGAACTCTTAACCGAAGACCAGAAAAACGTGGTTGTTGAAAGCTTCATGACCTGGCGAATTACCGATCCGCTTCTGTTTGTTAAAACTGTACAGACCAGGCAAAAGGCAGAAGACCGTCTCATTGACCTGTATGAATCCCGAATGGGTGCAACTATTGGCGGTCATCCACTGCATAATTTTATATCAATAGACAGTAATGAGGTTGAGTATCATGACATCTCAAACCATGTAGTCCGAACCATTAACAGAATTGTTGGTGAGAGCATCGGTGTTGAATTGATCGACTTGCGCTTGACCAGTTTTACCCTGCCTGCACAAAACCGTGGTGCGGTCATTGCACGGATGAACGCTGAAAGGGCGACAATCGCAGCAAAATATCGCAGCAGCGGTGAGGAACAAGCTCTTAAGATAGAAGGTGAAGCCGAAGCTGAACATAAAAAAATCCTTGGCCATGCTCATGCCGAAGCAGAAGCAATACGTGGAGAAGGTGAAGCAAAAGCACTCACTGCTTTTGCAAAAGCTTATGAGCAGGATGAAGAATTTTACAGATTCATGCGCAGCCTTGAAAGCTATGAAACAATTATTAATGATGAAACAACACTGTTTATAGAGTCCGATTCCAAACTGCTGCGAGCCCTGAATGGAAAATAGCAATCTACCTGATCAAACACCACAAAGTGTTCTTATTATAAGAAATATCTTTGACTGGTGCCTGTTAACACCCAGAAAACTTGTTGTCACTATTTGTTTGGTGTTTTTACTGTTCTCTGCCATATGGACAATTTACACAGTCAAAGTAGGCTATACAGCTACAGTGCAACGTTTTGGCAAGTTGGTACAAAACAACCTGACACCTGGATTACATTTCAGGGTTCCCTGGCATATTGATAGAATCTCCAAAATTCGAACAGGACAAATCTACCGTGCTAAATTTATAGAAGAGGAAAACTCAACCCTGACATTGTTGAGCGGCGACGAGAACTTAATTGAAGTGCAACTGGTAGCTCAATACCGAATTACAGATATTGGCCAATTTCTTTTTAACAGTGACCAGCCAGAAAAGATTATAAAAAATTTTTTACGCTCCAGTATTATTAATGAGGTTTCACTCAAATCAGTCGACTGGGTTCTCGCCCGTGGAAAACATGATCTTCAACACGATGTGAGTGAGAAGGTTCGAAAAATACTTAAAACAGGGCCCTATGGAGTCCAGTTAGTTTCCCTTAACTTGATTTCAATAAATCCTCCATCAGAAGCACTGCCTGCTTTTCTTGACGTAAACGATGCAAAATCTGACAGGATAACAGTGATAACAAATGCCACAACCAGAAAAGACAGGACCATCGCCCATGCAAAAGGCGAGGCAGATGCGGTCTTAGGAGATGCTCGAGCCGAAGCTGATGCCAGAATAAAATTTGCCCATGCTTCTGCAACACGATTCAACCTAATCCTTGATGAAAAAAAGAAATCTCCTCAACAGACCTATATCACCCAGTACAGAAAAATGGCTAAAAACATTGTCGGCAGGGCCAATATTACAGTCATTGCACCTGAACAGTCTGCCAATCTGAATGTTAATATTTTGGAAAATGAGATATTTTCACCTGCAGAAGCCTGGGTAAAAGCTGGACAGGTGAAGCCTTTTGAAGATGTGCAACAAGAGTTGCAGCAGGTCTCGCCACAAATAACGTCTGAATTGGCTACAGCGGAGAAACAAACAACAATAGGAAAAGCAGTTCACAGTGAAATCACCCATTCCTCTGACCGCAGAGCAGGAACCGGTTTGCATTCCAACAGACAAGAAGCCCATCATCTTGAAAAACCAGTTGCAGCCGGAACCCAACAAACAACTCATAAAATTGAAGCAAACGGAAAAAATAAAAAGACTGGGAAAAATATTTACAAGATGCCAAAGAGCTAACTGTTAGAAATATATAGCCAAAATTACTATACCGGAAATCGCCCCAAAGACAAAAAACAATGCGCTGAAAACACCACATATCCCAGCCGTATTGGCCCATCGATAAGCGGTCTTTTCTACAAAGACGGCAATTTCCCTGGTAGTCATCTCTTCATTGATGAACTTGGCCATGACTTCATCAGCTGCATGCGCCTCTTTAACCGCAACCGTGGCCAGTAGCAGCTGGGTAATTGCCCCAATGAGAAGACCAATTATAAAAAATAAAATATTGGCCAAAATCAACCAGTGCAGTGACTGTTGCTCCGTGGGCTTAATACTTAGAGCAAGTGCAACACCACCGGCATTTCCCAAAATAAGTGTCTGGACCGATTGGGCGACAATACGAAACATGACCCGCCTGCGCAAAGTCGTGTTCTCATGCATTTTAGTTAGCCACCGGTTGGTATCACGTGTATCTAACTCAGAAAACTTCATTAATCCTCATTGATGATGTATTGTTTTTTTCAGAGTTTAAATTGACTCTTGTCACTTCATCCCATGAGCAGGGTAAAATATAATCCAGTACAAATCAAGGATCCACTGACAAAGCATACAGTTAATATAATTTTCCTTCAACAGGCACCAGATCTAACCGAAATGTTAATAAAAATTTATTTGATTCTTATGACTAAAAGACTGCTGCAGCTTTCAACAATATTTCCATTAATAGCTATCGCTGCTCTTTGCCATGCAAAAGAACTTGTAAAAGTGACACTCGCTCCCCAATGGATCCCGCAGGCACAATTTGCCGGGTACTATATTGCCAAGGAGAAGGGGTATTTTGCAGAAGCGGGTCTGGATGTGAACATACTAAAAGGAGGCCCCAACCTTTCTTCCTCCCAATATGTTGCTGAAAAAAAAGCTGAGTTTGCCACATTATTCCTCTCAAAAGGAATCTCAATGCGTTCTGAAGGAATTCCCATTGTAAATATTGGCCAGATAATTCAACTGTCCTCACTCATGCTAATATCAAAGAAATCAGCCGGTGTCCATTCAGTTAAAAATATGGATGGTCAAAAGGTCGGTCTTTGGGGAAATGAATTCAGCATCCAGCCCCTTGCCCTTTTCAAAGAATATGAAGTGAATATCAGGAAAATACAGCAAGGCCCTTCCATTTCTTTATTTTTACATGGAGGTGTTAATGTAGCCTCTGCCATGTGGTACAACGAATATCATCTAGTTTTGAATTCTGGAATTAATAAGGATGAATTAAATACTTTCTTCTTCTTTGATTATAATCTCAACTTTCCCGAAGATGGTATTTATGTCCGGGAAGACTTTTACAAAAAGAATCCTGAATTAAGCTGCAATTTTGTTCAGGCAGCTATTAAAGGTTGGCAATACGCCTTTGAACACCCCGAAGAAACAGTAGAACTGCTCTTGGAAACTGAAAACATCGGCAGAGAATCAAACAAGGCCCACCAGCAATGGATGCTTGCAAGGATGAAAGACATTATTGTTCGGCCAGGTTCCGAAGACTCCATCGGCCATCTGCAAAAAAGCGATTTTTCCAGAGTTGCCTCCACCCTGTTAAGGTCAGGTGCTATCACCAGCATTCCTGATTATGATGTGTTTTTTAAAGGATGTACCTCTCATGACTAAAAATCAACCGGCGAACTGTATTATAGTTTCAAAAACATTTGCAGCGATCCTGGTCGTATTTGCAATTGGCTTTGGATATCATGAATTTTTTTTAAAGTCCAGAATCCTTGCAGCTGCCAAAAATGACATGTCTCAACTAGCTGTTTCAACAGCCCTGCAAATAGAATCAGTCTTACGTGATGTCGAGTCCACTCCACATCAAATGATTCATACATTCCAAAAAAACTATCCGACAAGTGAAAAAGAAGTTTACCAGGCAGTTGTATCAATGGTGGATAACAACCCTGCCATCTTTGGCGCGGCAATTGCCTTTGAACCATATGATTTCCTACCGGATACTCTCTATTTCTCACCATATGCCTTAAGAAAGGATGAAAAAATCAGCTCATTTAACATTGGCTGTGATGATTATAATTATTTTTCATGGGACTGGTATCAAACACCTAAAGAAATCAATAGCCCTGTGTGGAGCGAACCATATTTTGATGAAGGAGGCGGCAATATAATGATGGCAACCTATTCGGTGCCTTTCAGCAAAATGATTGATAACACTTATAAATTTTCCGGCATTATCACCTCAGACATTTCACTCTCTTGGTTGGAAGACAAACTTAAATCTATTAAAATTTATGATACAGGGTATGTTTTTTTAATTTCACATCATGGCCGAATCGTTGCCCATCCAGATCATAATCTTGTCATGCGGGAATCCATCTTCAGCCTTGCCGAAATAAACAATGATCAAATTTTGCGCGAAACAGGTCGAAAAATGGTCAACGGACAAAAAGTAACAACCATGGTACATGATTTTTTCACCCAAAAACCAGCCTGGCTTTTCGCTGTCCCTCTTTCTGCAAACAACTGGAGCCTTGCGATATTGGTCCCAGAAGAAGAAATACTCAAGCCAGCTGCATCAACAGCACCAAAAATTATAATAACATGTGCTATTATTTCTTTATTGATCGTCGTAACAATAGCAATGCACCACAGAAAAAAATCATGCGTTTAAAATTCCAACCAACCCATCACAAAATCTTCTTTATTTGGATTTTTAAAATGAGCTCGTAAAGTTATTTTATTTTTGTTATATGACAAGCTCGTATTACATCAGTTGCTATACACTATTCTGATTTCATACATACTTCTTCATCGGGCGGGTAGCTCAGCTGGATAGAGTGTTGGCCTCCGAAGCCAAAGGCCGCGGGTTCGAATCCCGCCTCGCCCACCAGTAATTTCAACAACTTACATTACATTTCAAAGTACTGAATTTTCGCTTTGTAGACCTATTGTAGACCTTTGTCTTCAACGCTAATCAAAACTGACCCTCCTGTGCTAACCTGAATTGACCCACCAGATTTTTACATTTCCTTTTTCTTCTTTATCGTCATTTTAATTCCATCAATGCGATAAGTTTTCTGCAAAAATCAATTCTTCAAGAACCAGTTATCAAATAATCTGTCATCGTTCTTCACTTTTCAATAAGGAGCAAGCAACGATGAGACGGAAAAGTAGAAAACGGCCATGTCGTATCTGTCGTATATGGTTTTGCCCAGATCCTCGTGTTGGCAATCGCCAGAAGACATGTGGCAACAAGGATTGCCAAGATAAATGGCATACTAAAAAATGCGCTGAGTGGAATAATCAGAATCCAGTTTATTTCCGTGAAATATATTTGAACAAAAAATTGGCTGCCGTGAGTCCAACCGCCGAACCCGGCGATCAACCGCAATCATCTAAGAGCAAAATACCTGCTATTTCTGTCAAATCATCCGTAAAATCCAGCAAATTACCCCGCGATTTAATTCAAGAGGTGATTGGCGCTCAATCATTTGTAATCATTGAGTATGTGACGCTACTACTCTGCAACTCATTTCAAGATGTGACGCGAAGGCAACTGGCCGGAATAAAAAGAGAATTAAAACAACTACCCCCTGGTGATACTTCAAGAGGAGTTAGCTCACAGCGCGGTCCATAGGGTATATCTCAAGTATGTATACTCAAAAAAAGATTATGGAAATTGACCTCCACCTTTTGGATCTTCGCTACAGCCATACTCGGATTGAAAATCCTAAAATATCGGCCATGATGCAGAATTCGATAACCAGTTACGGTCAAATAGTTCCGGCACTTGCAGTCGCTGAAAATAATACGTTCATCCTGATTGATGGATATTTACGGCACCGTGCAATAAAGGCATGTGGCCATGACTGCATCAAGGTGCAGATAGTCGAAGAAAATGAATCCGGGGCACTGTTCACCCTTCTGGCAAAAAACAATGACCGCCAATGGGAAGCAATTGAGCAAGCTTTCTTAATCCAGGAACTACACGGTCGTTTCACCTATTCATTTGAAGAAATAGGCAAGCGATTGGGTAGAAATAAAGTAAGCGCCAATTAAACCCCACTGGGCATGTCCGGTATGACTAAATCTTTCTGGGTCAAATTGGTTGGCAGCAACTTACGAACGTCATTTTCAGGTGTGCCTGGTAAATTTTCAAA
>PJEL010000236.1_pt1 | contig 66722 bp, 61 predicted proteins | sample 1853271 | NCBI WGS metagenome assembly PJEL01 (sample SAMN08108733, study PRJNA415343) | Invertebrate metagenome, whole genome shotgun sequencing project. | host: Globobulimina | place: Sweden: Gullmar Fjord | collected 2015-08
AAAAACCTTGAAATTCTTGGCAGCCAATATCATTCATAATCTTAACTTGTTTTTTAGTTTCAACCCCCTCAGCTACACATTGTATATCGAGTTCCTTACACATAAAAAGTATGACTTTGGCTAACTTGATTTGCCGAGAAGACGTTGTGACTTTGTTTATTAAAGATCTATCTAATTTTAGCTTATCAATAGGGAAGTCGGCTATTCGAGATATATTAGAATATCCAACACCAAAGTCATCTATTGAAATTGTAAAGCCCCAAGACTGCAATGACTTCAATAGGTTAATAGAATAGTCATGATTCGTTTCAAGCGCAGTTTCGGTAAGTTCTAACTCAATTTGTTGTGGGTTAATAGTAAAATCAGCTAAGGTTTTTACTAAGTTGGACATAAATTCAGGTTTATTGAAGTTAATCAATGAAATGTTTATTGCGACCGTTACTGTTTCAACGCCATTATTTTTCCAAGTTGATAATTGAGCGCATACATTTTTTATGACAAAATCAGTCAGGCGATCAATCATGCCATATTCTTCCGCTATTGGAATAAATATTGAGGGTGAAATATACCCAATAGTGCGGCTGTTCCATCTTGTTAGTGCTTCGAGCCCAATACATTCTCCATTGGTTGATACTTTTGGTTGATAATATATCTCTAATTCATTTGATTTTAATGCTTCATCTAGCAGTATTGATATTTCATGCTTCTCTATAAAAAGTTTTGAGTCTAATTGGTCATAACAGCTAAATGGTTTGTTTTTATTTGATTGTTTTAAAGCGCTCATTGCATTATTAAGGACTGTTGCACAATTTTGAGAATTTTCTGAAAAAACGTCACAACCAAATATAAATGAAGTGTTAAAGTTTGAGTTTTTAAATTTAAAGCTAGAGTCTAGATAAGGCTTAATCTGACTGAGCACCATAGTCTTAAGCTCTTTTTTTGATGGGGCTCTGATAAATAAAGCAAGCTGATTTGAGCCTATATATGCGCATAACAATACATCGTCTACGTTTTTTATTAGCTGTTTGTAGGCATCAGATACAATTACTTTAGAAGTTGTTTTGCCATATTTTAATTGAAAATATTCATTGTCTGCGTTCTGCAATACAATAATATAAGAATGTTTTTTATATGTGGGGTGTTTACTAAGTAGATGATTAGACTTTAACTCAAACCATAGCCGATTAGGTAAATTAGTTTTTTTGTCAAAATAACGTAGACGCTTGTTTTCCTGTTCTGTTTCCAATAAATCGCTTTTTAAATGCTCTTCTTTTGTACAATCATTGAATTCATAAACGATATAGTTTGAAGTATTTACCTTCTGACTTGTTACTTGCAGGTAGGCATTATTATATTCAATTAATGGATTACTTGCTTTTGATGATTTCTTTTTTGAATTGAATAATACTTTTTCCAATGCCGCATTATGATCATTCGGTTGCTTTGAAAGGCGAAAAAATTTTTTCGCCTGATTATTAAAGTCAACAATTTTTCCAGACTCATCAACAACAACTTTTAGTTTATTTGATTGGGTAAAGAAAGTTCGGTATAGCTCATTTTTTTCTTTAAGATAATGAGCAGAGCGCAGTGTGCTTTTGTTAAGGCGCTTTGCTGCGATGCTAGTGCGGGCTACGGCGAGTGGAATGCAAATATTAAAAAACAGAAACAAAAGACCATTGATGATTTTACTTGCACTTGGCAATTGACTAGTAACACCGGTATATATAGAAAGGTCTATGCTGTTAACAATCAAATAAAAAGGAATTATATTTAATAGGGCATAAAATATGGCTGTTTTATATCCTATTAAAATAAAAGCTAAAACAGGACATGTATACATAAAAATAGAGCCTACTTTAGCTAGTGCTATATCAGCTAAGAATAGATTCATTACTAGGCTTCCCGAGACTATAAACAATAGTAGGGAGTGTGCGCAAAAGATGTAATATTTTCTAGTCGTCAGCAGCAAAGCTACAGCGATAGAACAAAAAGTAATTGTTATAATTATATTATAAAAAAGATTAGAAGCTAAAGCAGCCTTATAAATGCTAAGCACAGCTGTTAAACATATTAACACTGAACAGAATAGAATGATTCGTAACGAGCTTATACGCCAATTAGGAATATTATTGTAATGTGCATCATTATCTGAAAATAAAAAGAATTTATCTAAATATTTACCGATAGTACTACTAAGCAAACTTGACTCCAATCTAACATCATAGATGTGAGCACTATTCTAAGCAATTCAAATCGAAATTGTAAAGTTAAAATGTTCTTAAATGTTTTAAAATCAATATATTACTTAATCAGCTTGTTATCTCTATAACGAGAATGTCAAGCCAAGACGCCGGTACTTTATTGGTTACTTTTACCATGTGCAGACATGTGATGAAGCCCGATAGTGTAAATTAATTGAAGTACATTTATTAATTAGCTACTCATTTAAAAACATTTTTTTTAATGGTGTTAGGTGTTTTTCAAAGTACTGCCATTGTTCAGTAGAACTCTTATAGATAGGTTGGCGAACCTGCTCTGAACTAGGGGTTTTGATGGTGCGCTTGGTGTTGTGAAAATCAAGGCAAGCTTGCTCAAATTCTAGGCCACAAAAGGTCAGTATTTTTCTGACTTGTTGTTCTAAGTCATCAACGACATCTTCATGGTTAACAGTTAGCGCAAAGCCTGGCAATACTTGATGCCAATGAGCCATGAGCTTTAAGTAGGCTTGATAATAACGACCAATGTCTTCTAGGTTGTATGTAAAGTCCTGCCCTTCGGCGAATAATTGTTTAAAGCCACTAAAGCAGCAGGCCATGGGTGATCGTCTAGCATCAATAATTTTGGCATTAGGTAATATCAATTTGATCAAACCAATATGAAGAAAGTTATTGGGCATTTTGTCGATGAAAAAAGGCGCTTTCTCGCGGTAGTCGCGGGTTTCGTCAATAAATTGCTTTCCAAAACGTTTGAAGTAGTCAGGGCTGATTTCACTTAAATTCTTAGGGTATTGGCTTTCTTTGTTATTACGACCGCGTAAACGTGATGCTAACCCTAAAATATTATGAAGCTCCATAGTGCCATCGACTTGGCTATGTGAAGCCAGTATCTGTTCAAGTAGTGTTGAGCCTGCTCGAGGTAGGCCAACAATAAAAATCGGATCAGGCGCGTTCAACCCTAATTGCCCACGTTGTTCAAATAAACTGGTCGTACAATATTTGATTTGCTCTTCAACTTGCTGCTCTATTTTATTGATGTCAAAGCCGCTATGATCATGCTGCAATTTATTACCTTGTTGATACTCATCAAAGGCTTGGTCGTATTCTTTTCTATCTTCAAATGCTTTGCCCGTAGCAAAGTGAAGTTGAATTTTATCGGTAAGCGCCAAGTCTGTTGTCTGCTGCTGAACTTGCATTTGGGCTATTTCTTCATCACTAAAGCGATAGGTTTTAGTATTGGCTAAACTCCAGAAGGCGTCTCCGTAACTTGGTGTTACTTCATAGGCTTTTTGATAGGCCGTTATTGCTTTAACTATATTTCCGTTAGCTTTATAGGCATGTCCTAATTGTAAATGGAAGCCTGCAACTTGATCATTTTGTTTAATGACCTGTTCAAATAGGGTAATAGCTTGTTCTACTCTGCCTAATCCAGTGAGCACGTTAGCATGAGCTATTTGAAAGCTATGATTATCTGGTTGCTCGATAAGTAACTTTTTAACTTGCTGCTCTGCGGTTTTAAATTTACCCAATCGAATAAGTAAATTAAGGTATTGCGAGCGAGCGTAGATATGGTCAGGGGACAACTCAAGTGCACTAGCGAGCAGAAATTCAGCATCGTCATAAATTTTCAGTTCAATGCCTATTTCAGCGAGTAAACACATGCCGTCAATATGGCGCTTATTGCTTTGTAGAAAATGCCGACAAATTTGCTCTGCTTTTTGCTTGCAATGGCTGGTTTAATAGGAGATTGATATAGCCTTGTTCTTGATACGCTCTACTATGGTTTTTATCGTAACTGAGTAAATGCTTAATACTTGATAATGCCTGTGAATACTCTTTAATGTAACGTTGAGCCACAGCGATTAAATACCATAATTCACTGCAATGTTGTGTATCGGAGGTTTGTTTCAATAATTGCTTACTTTGTTCGATGGCTTCATTGAATTTTGCCGCTCTAATAAGTTGTTGCATTGATTGTATTTGTACGTCAATTGAGGGCAGAGATGTTTTGTCCAATGATATAGCTCCATGAAAGATGACAAATTACTTATTCTGTAAATATGGCGGTTAGGTTAATAAAATGCCGTTTGAATTAGTGTTCAAACGGCATTGATTAGCTTAACAGATTTACACTGATTTAATAGAAATCATACGAGAATCTAAAACCAATTGTACGTGGTCTATTGCTGACAACCTTTGGTGTAAACTGTTGGGTGTCAATATAGAGTGTGGCATTTTCATCCGTTAAGTTGTCGATGAATAGTTCTGCTTTCCATTCGTCGTTTGTGACACCAAAACTTAGGTTTGCCAAAATGTAGCTATCTTGCTTATAGCAGCCGCCAGCAAAGGTTTGTCCATTGCTGTCTTGATAATTAACGCCAGTATAAACATCCGCTTCTTTTTTAATGCTTAGTCCTGAACCTGTGCCATACACCAAGTTTGTGGCATCTTCGAGTACTCAAGCATCCATAGTCATACTAGCTAATCGCTCTCCGGTATAGCTGATTGAACCATTAACATAACCTGTTATATCTCTTGCGATAGGATAAAAGTATTGAGCTTGTAAGTTTCCTGAAAACTCAGCTGAATAGGGCAGTCTGCTGCCTTTAGACAGGGCAATACCTTCAAGTTCATCGTTTATTGAGGTTAGCTCGGTATCAATAAAACTAAATGCGCCTGATATGATCAAGTTGTCTGTTGCTGCCCAGCTAAAATCACCGTCAACGCCTTTAATTTCCGCATCACCTACATTATCTGTAAATACTAAGAAGCTAATATTGGTTGGGTCAAATCGAGAGGTTTGTAAATCGGATATGTCAGAGTAGTATGCGGTCGCATTTAGACGTAATGTTTGATTAAACAAGGTTGACTTAAATCCAACTTCAATATTGTCTAAGTTATCTGTGGTTGAATAAACAGGAATACGAAAACCATCAAATGCACCTTCTTGATTTTTAGCTAATCCGCCCCCCACTCGGTTAGTCACTGGCGGCCTGAAACCTTCTGAATATGATGCAAATACCATGACATCGTCTGTCACTTGCCAATCAAGAGAGGCTTTAATGATAGTGTCATCTACCTTAAGTTTGCCACTGTCATCAAGTAAGTTGGTTTCTAACTGGCCACTGGCAATAGCCGCTTCAATTGCTGCGGCTTCATCAGCACCGAAAAACTTGGTCAATGCTTCAGTGCTGCCATCGCCAAAGGCTTTTAATCGACCGCTCACATCAACTGTTGTCGTAGCACCCTTGAATTCGTCTTCAATTTCATACCAACGAGCACCAAGACTTGCTGTTACCGTATCGGTCAAATCAAATTCAAACTGACCAAATACTGCAATTTGATCTATGGTATGAGTGATGTCATAACGAAACTAATTTCAGATGAGAAAGGTCCTCCATTACTGTTAATACCATCAGTACCTGCTAGGGTTCTTTGTAAATCAGTAAAGTAAGGTAAGTCAGTATTGCCTAATTGGAATTGTCCTACTGTTGATAGTTCTTGGGAATCATAAAAGACACCTGCGGTTACACGCCAGCGGTTTTCGGCAGAGGTGTTTATTCTCAGTTCATGTGTGTTGCGAGTGGTGTCTGTTTTTTCTTTATAAAATTTTGTTGGATCAACACATTCTTGTGTTTCTGGAGTACCCGCATAGTTACAGGCATAGTAGGCAGCAAAAGAGCCACCATTGGTATAGCCGGTGTAGTCGATAGTTGAATTGATGTCTCTATCAAGGTAACCGCCAGTATAAACAACATCTAGCTGTTCAAGTCGACCTTCTAGTGTCCAAGTTGTTAAGCCAAAGTCGTCATTATTGTTTTCGGGTATAAAGCGATTAGTCGATGTCTCTCCATCAAGGTTTGGATCGTAAGCGAATACCCCTTCAGTATCGAGTGATTGTTGTGTATGTTGCACCAACACATCCCAATCATCATTGATGATGTACGATAAGCCAAATCTCGCACCAGAATATTCTGCAGTATTAAAATCATCTTCCACTAGCGCATCATTTTTTGGAGGGGTAACTGGCACATTCTCTGGGTTTGTTAATGCGTCACCAGAAATTCTACTAATGACGACGGCACTGCCAATTACTTCGCTAATCTTTGCCGGCGTCAGCTTTAATAGGTCTGCTGACGCTTTTGGTCTTTAGCTCTATACATCGAGAGACATCGAGCTACAGCTATTTCATCAGCGTCCATTATTTCTGCAAGAAAGAGTATGTCTGACCGACATACTCTTGTGGTAATGAAAGCTGTTTAACCCAAGGCAACGAGTTTGTTTGTAGTTTTATTGTATATATAAAACTTATCAATACCTTTATCTGTAGTTTTTACGATAAATACGTCTTCTCTTTCACTTTTACTGACGATTCTGATACGTTTTTCTGGAAATACTGCGAGTAAGCTATTAAATACTTGAGACTCAATGCTGTCTTGGTTAACCATGATATAGCGGGGTGTTTTTTCGCTCGTTAACAAAGCGTAGACATCGTGACCGTTTTTCACTGTTTCGACATCACTAATATCTGCATTGTCGTCAACAGGGATGCTGCTATATTTTCCGGTTGATAACTCTAACGCGAAAAGTCCGGTATGTTTCTGTTTATAATTATCGAGCGCCAATAAATGCGTGCCGGCCGGATTAATTGTCAGTGGCTTGATGTTTTTACCGACTGATGCACTAGGCACTTGTTGCCAGTCTTCATCTGCTCTTATATAAAGTTCGGCATTAGCATCTCTACCATAAGAAATCTTTAACTGTCCATCTTTGTCGGCGAGAAAGGTAGCGTAAGGCGTAGGAGCACCACCGATACGCTTAGTATCAAATTGCCCGTTGTAGATATCTAATTTGTAGACTGATGCGAGTCTTTTGCCAAAGTCTTTCCAGTGAGTATCTGAGGGTTTTGTGCCTTCTTCCCATAGTGTCGAGCTAATTAAAATATTGCGCTCTTCTCCTGGGAGTATATCGATCAAAGCCGCAGAGGCGTCAAGACGTTTTTTTCTCTTAAACCTTGAACCTGCGCCAGTCGCTTTACGATCATGAAGTGCGCGATAGCCATAAATCATATTGGCTAGTGTGCCGTCGATGTTGGTGGCAAATAGTTCGCCGTAAGAAATTGCTTGCTCCCGCCATGCTTCTTTTTTCAATACGGTGGTGATTATACGTTCGTTGTTAGCCCAGTAAAATTCGCCTACTTCGCTTAATCGAGGCAGTTTAGTCCCGCCGACATAAGACATATTTTCAGATGATAAAAAAGCCAGCGTACGTTTCCCTTCAACATCAAGCGCAACGGCAAAGTGTTTCCCATCAGGAGAAACCTTAACGTCATAATACTTTGATGAAGCGTTATTTTCGGCAGCTGCAGTATTAAATGTCAGCAAAAAGCCAAATATAATTCCTATCGCTTTAAACATGATTTTATTCCTAGTCCATTATTGGTGTTCGCGTTGAACGTTGATAGTGCGAACATGATTACTGTTAAAGTAAGATCTTTAGATAAAGATTTCACCGTTGAAACGAATTTACGTTCCTATTAAGGCGCTAAGTTTAACAAAATAAAGTAAAGCGAACAGATTAAGACTGTAACGAAATCTTAAGAAACTGAAATGAGTAGGTCGCATCACTTTATTGAAAAGACAAAAGAAATGAAGAACATGTATCTTAGTGTAATCATTTGACTTAGCGTGATGGAGTATAGAAGACAGGTATATCTAGCTAGAAAAGCGCCTTAATCAATGTTAGCACGTTTAAAGTTCTCATCGGTTTCGTAGATTCTTTTTAGCTTTTTTTCTCGGGCAAGGTTGACTATTTCTGCATCAAAGTGTTGTTTGAGGTAATTTCCTTGTGGAGTATTTTGAAAAACAGCAAAGAGTGGCTCCGCGGTTTTTAATAAGAGCCTAGGAAAATTAACCAATTTTGGTGCTAAGTTGTAATCATATTCGATAACTATATCGACTTTTTGTTGTTCAAATAAGGCATTGCAGTTTTCTAGCGAGGTTTGAACTATATTTTCTTGTGGGAGAAATTTTACGTATTTTATTGTCTGACTTTTGGTAACGATACAAGCCGATATGTAAGTTGCTTTATTGGCAAAATCATCCAGTATTTTTTGTTGGTGTGCAAAAGCATATAAAGCGTATTCGTAATCAATGTGATAAGTCGAATAAAGGTAGTTTTCAAGTCCATCCCTTAAGTATGCACCCACTAAAATATCAGCTTTTTGGTTTTTAAAAACATCAACAGCTCTTTGCCAAATTAATTCATCTGTCTTCAAATCAAAATCTTGGTTATATATTGTTTTGAGTAAATGCCAATAGACGCCAGAGCCATCGATATTGGTATAACCAGGCCAATTATCAGAGACTGCGTTAAGAGAGCTTTTCTTTTGTTGTGGTTTGACTAGAGGGGATATTTTATATTTGTTTCTGAGTTTAGTTAGGGTGCCATCTTGTTCGAATAGTTCAAAAACATCGTTTAAAGGTTTCTTAAGGTGTTCCATCGATGGTGATAAGTAATGATAGGCTTGGTCTGCTTTTACTTGTTCAATAATAAAATTAGGGTTTTGATAGATCACAGGATCTATTTGAAAATCCATAATTAGTAGAGTGTCGACTCTTCTTTTTAAGATCAGCTCGTTTAATTTGTTTGCCGCTGACAAAGGAAATTTTCTAATCTCAGGCCTTAGGGAATTGGCGAACTTTTCGGAAACAACAGTGCCTTTGACATAGGCAACCGAGGTAATATTATCATTAAAACAGAAGCCGCAGCGTTCTCTATCACTTACTTTTAATAGTGAAAAATGCAAGATAGGAAAGGGCACCCTAATTAACGTTGGGTGATCCTCCTCGATAATGGGGTATCTTATTATGGCGCCTGATAATCTGCCCTGAACCGATAAATCAAGTTCTTGAACGCTGTTATGAGTCTTCCAAGAAATGTCATAACCGAGTTTCTGATAACTCAACTGTAAAAGTTCTTTAATATATTGCCCCGCCATGGTTTTGGGCGGCTCTCGCAGTGTAACCTCTTTAGCGTCAGATACGCCGCAGACAATGAGAAGCAAGCAAATGGAAAAATATTTATAAATGACTTTCATATTATTGGTAATCAGTTTATCTCTTGTTTTTCGGCGCCATAATTAGCTAATTTACTTGCACATAACCTCCATCAATCATCTTTTTACAAGATCTTCATGATGACTTTTCTATTGAATAGCTTGTTTCTTTTTAAACTGATAAGCAAGCACTTTAATAATGTCTCTCCATGAGACAATGCCTATGGGTCGCCCATTTTCGTCAACGATTGGTAAACAGGAAATATGATGCTTGTAAAACCAGTAGGGGGCTTCCGTCAGCGATAATTCAGGTGGAGCAGTAATTATATTTCTTTCCATAACCTGATGAATTTTTTTTCTTAACATTGCTGAATCTAGTCGAGTTTCGTTTGCTGTTCCAATCGAAGGGCTTAAATACTTATATAAGTCTCTATCGGTCAGCAGGCCTGCTAACACTAAGTCGTCATCAAGCACCATAATATGATGAATATTATGTGACTCAAAAATTTTTTTAGCGTCATTTAAGTCACTATCTAAATCTAGGGATATTAGGTCAGTTGTCATGATTTTTGAAATAGTCATAGTTTACTTCATCAGGTTGCTCTGTATTTATAGTACCAAATCCATTATATAGTCGGGCACTCACCGCTATGATGTCTTGCCAAAATGACGAATTATTTAATGGAATTAATATTAAACCTTTCAGTTTGATATTAATCAAGAGTTAAGCACTGGTAAGAGGTAATTAGTTGATTTTAAATATATTGAACTACCAGTAAAAGTTAAGTAACCTAGGGTTACTTAACTTTTACTGGTAGTAATTAGCTAGCTAATTACTACCTTACTTTATCCGACTAATGACGATATAAAGAGAATAAACATGGCTGACAATACCTATACCGCACAGCAAGATCAAAACTATATCGAACAAATAGATTCTGTGTTTTTAAAACAAAAATACGAATTTTCAAAGACACCATATCCAGAACTAGCAAAGCGCATTGATAGCCTTAAATTGCTAAAAGCATCGGTGTTAGCTCATAAGGATGAGCTGCTTGCCGCTTTGTCAGAAGATTTTAGGTGTCGTGCTTACGGTGATAGTAAAATGGGGGATATCATTCCAACCATAGCAAATATTGACTATACGATTAGGCATTTAAAAAGCTGGATGAAACCGTCGAAAAGGAAAGTGGGTTTGATGTTTCAGCCCGCTAAAACTTTTGTTATGTATCAACCTTTAGGTGTTGTCGGTATTATTACGCCTTGGAATTATCCGGTGTTTTTATCACTAGGACCGTTAGTGACAGTAATAGCTGCAGGCAATCGAGCTATGATAAAAATGTCTGAATTTACACCTGCAACGAATATGGTTATTGACAAAATAATTAATCAAGTCTTTGATAAAAAAGAAGTTTCATTGATTCAGGGGGGGCCATCTGTTGCGGTTCATTTTTCAGAGCAAGCATTCGATCACTTATTATTTACTGGCTCTACGCGTGTCGGCAAGTTCGTTATGGCAGCTGCGGCTAAAAACCTTACTCCGGTCACATTAGAACTTGGTGGGAAATCGCCCACCATTATCGATAGCACGATAGACCTAAAAGATGCTGTTTCTCGCTTTATATTGGGTAAAACATTAAATGCTGGGCAGACCTGTGTCGCTCCTGATTATATTTTGTGCCCATCATCAATGAAAGAAAAGCTAATTGCTGAAATTGAACATTGGTTCAACAAGATGTATCCATCGGTTGAAAAGAACGATGATTATACTGCAATTGTTAATGATGCACAGTTTGACCGATTAACGTCATGGTTAGCTGATGCAAAAGATAAAGGTGCAGCAATATTACCTATGGTTGCTCATCAATCAGCAGATGACTTAGAGCAAAAAATGTCAACTTGTGCCGCGCAAGGAAAACTGCCGCTGACGGTGGTGACAGATGTAACTGATGATATGACGCTCATGCAAGATGAAATTTTTGGTCCTATTTTACCTATTGTTTGTTATGACAATATTGACCAAGCAATACAGTATGTAAATGAGAGGCCGAGACCATTGGCTTTGTATTTACTTAGCTACGATAAAACGTTGCAAGATAAAGTATTGAAAAATACCCATGCAGGTGGTGTTTGCTTAAACGATGCAGCCTTGCATGTAGCGCAAGAAGATTTGCCGTTCGGTGGTATTGGGCCTTCAGGAATGGGGCATTATCATGGCCACGAGGGTTTTCTAACTTTCTCAAAAGCCAAAGGTGTTTATCAAAAAGGGAAGTTTAATATGGCAACAAATGCATTTCCTCCGTATGGTAAGTTCATACATAAATTAATAGATAAACTTTTTCTACGTTAAGTTAAAAGGTAATTTAAAGTCATGAATCAGCAACATAAAAATCAACACGCCTTAGATTTTACTGGGCAAACGCAGGTTTTCGATATTATATCTCATGCTTTTCAGCAGTATGCCAATCAAGCGGCATATAGCTGCTTGGGGCAAACCTTAACTTTTAAAGAGATTGATGAGAAATCCAAAGCCCTTGCTTGTTATTTGCAAGAGCACTCAGGTTTAGTGCCGGGAGATAGAATTGCGATTCAACTGCCTAATCTTATTCAGTTTCCTATTGCAGCATATGCGGCTCTGCGGTGTGGATTTGTACTGGTAAATACTAACCCTTTATATACTGAGCGAGAAATGAAGCATCAATTTGTTGATGCTGGCGTAAAGGGCATTATTATTTTAAGTGACCTATTACCTAAGTTAAATGGTGTGCTTAATGATACCCAAATAACACATGTGTTGGTCACTCAAGCAACCGACTTGCTGACGCCTCATGCGCACAATAAAGATTACCATGGCACAGACAGAGTCACTTTTGAGAGTTTTGTTGAAGCGTTATACATTGGAGCGAAAAATGATTGTTTGACTCCAGTCTCAGTCTCTTTAGATGATTTAGCAGCACTGCAATATACGGGCGGTACAACAGGTTTATCAAAAGGGGCAATGCTAAGTCATAGAAACCTACTGGCAAATGTACAACAAACTTATCAGCGATTTGAGCGAGTATGCGAAGACGGCCATGATATTTATGTTGCACCACTGCCGCTTTATCATATTTATGCCTTTACCGTAAATTTACTGTTGGCCGCATCCCATGGTACGCATAATATTCTTATTCCAAACCCTCGAGATTTAGATGCATTTATCTCAGCGATAACACCTTTTCAATTTACTTGTGTTACTGGTATCAACACCTTATTTGTTGGTTTGTGTCACCATCCAAAATTTAAGTCACTCGACTTTTCTAAATTGAAATTGACCGTCTCTGGTGGTAGTGCGCTGACGATTAACGCCGCTAAACTTTGGAAAGAGGTTACCGGATGCACAATCTCAGAAGGTTATGGCTTATCTGAAACTTCGCCAGTGCTGTGCTTTAACGAACCAGGCAATGAGAAAATAGGAACCATAGGTTATCCATTAATAGCAACCGAAATACAAATCTGGGATGATAATAATCAACCTTTGCCTCAAGGCGAAGAAGGCGAACTTGTCGCCAAAGGGCCGCAAGTGATGTCTGGATATTGGCAAAGAGATGAAGCGACTGCAGAATCGATAATTAATGGCTATTTTAAAACAGGAGATATTGCCAAAATCTGTGAGGATGGCCGTTTAAAGATTGTCGACCGTAAAAAAGATATGATCATCGTCTCTGGCTTTAATGTTTACCCGAATGAACTTGAAGATGTACTCTGTGATCATGATGACATCATCGAAGCTGCAGTGGTCGGTAAGGTTGATGAACATAGCGGGGAAAGAGTATGTGCGTATGTGGTTAAAAAACCTAATTCGTCGCTCAATGAAGAGACTCTTGTAGAATACTGTAAAGGCCTGTTAACCGCTTATAAGGTGCCAAAGGAAATTCATTTTATAGATGAATTACCTAAGTCTAGTGTTGGTAAAGTGCTCCGTAGAGAGTTGAGAGATAACTAACCTAGTCTGGCTTAAGGTTAATATCGTCTCCGATCTCCTAAGATCAATGTGACAGATCAAATGTGGCAGCCTAATGGTTTTTATGCCTTGATTTCAATTTACCGTGGACAAGAGTTATAAATTGTTCATAAATTTGTCACATTTGATTTATATTATGGAGGTAATAGTAAATTAAAGTTAACTCACTGATAAAAATACATACAAGTAAAATTAAATTAAATCAGCTATTTGATTGCTATTGCCACTGTATTTTATTTAGGTCTGTGCTATAAATTTCACCTATTCACTGAACTTACCTACGTGTGTCACAAAGTTGTAATAAAACTGTCTTATAATTGCGCCAATTGATTTTAATCGTAATTTTTAAGTAGGTTAGTTGAGTGTCTATAGCGTCTCAATCGGCTGATATTCGTCAGTTAAAAAATAAATTAGCAAAATGGTTTATCTCCTTTGGAGGTGTCATGGTGCTATTTACTTTGATATTAATATTTCTTTATTTACTTTATGTAATAAAGCCAATCTTTGAATCTGCACATGTAGAGCCAGCCAATGAAATAGTGATTGCCAAGCAAGGTAAAATACTTGCTACAGGCTTAGGTGAGCTAAAAGAAGTCGCTTATCAGATTGACAGCTTAGGGAATATGTCATTCTACCAAATGTCATTGAGTGAATTTCGAGAGCAAGGCGCGCTGATCCTTTCAGAGAAAGTGCTTGCAAACAATATTGCGGATGTCGTTAGCACAAGTAGCTCTAATCACTTGGTTGTTGGTGAAAATGGCGAAGTGAAATTGGCTTCAGCCAAGTTTCAGGCTCTTTATCCTGGTGATAGTCGAGATATCACGCCATCGGTTGGCTATCCGCTAGGCGAAGAACTTCTTCCCGTTGATGAAAATGAAGCGGGAATTGAAAAAATTTCGTTCGCCATGAATGAAGAGAAAGTGGTAATAGTTGCTTATACCCAAGACCAACGTTTGATCAAAACGACCTTGCTTGCTGAAGATGACTTCAATTAAGATCCTGAGTTTGAAGCTGAGTATCAAGAAATTGATTATGTCGGGCTCGGCGTAGATGACACTCTAGTTACTCCTGATTGACGAACGGCAGTTGTCAGAACTGGCGATGAGATTGCTGTTTATGATCTCGATGATGAAAGCGATGTGCCATTAAAAGCAGAGCTAGATAATGTGGTAGACAATGGTGTCCAGATTACTGCTATGGCATTACTGTCTGGTGGTAGCTCGATACTTATTGGTGATAGCAGTGGGCAAGTTAGCCAATGGTTTGAAGTCGCTGGTAAAAACGGCCGTGAGTTTAAAGAAATTCGTTCTTTTACTGCCAGCAAAACAGAAGCTGTGGCAGCAATTTACACTGAACAGTTTCGAAAGAGTTTCTACACGTTTACCGCTAGCGGTGAAATGGGTATTTACTACACAACGTCAGAGGCAGATTTATGGCGAGGTAGTATTGCTCAGACATTACCTGATGCAATAGCCGTTGCACCTCGTTCTGATGCGATTATTATTACAGAAATTGTTGACGGTAAAAGTAAGTTAGCTGTTTTAAAGCTAGAAAATGAACATCCTGAAGTAACTTGGTCGGCATTGTGGCAAGAAGTTTGGTACGAAGGCTATCCCGAACCAGATTACATTTGGCAATCAACCTCAGGATCTGATGACTTTGAAGCGAAATTCTCTTTAGTTCCTATCTCATTTGGTACGATGAAGGCCGCTGCGTATGCAATGTTATTTGCAGTACCGTTAGCTCTTAGTGCTGCAATCTACACCGCTTATTTCATGCCACCTGCTTTACGTAGAAAAGTAAAACCAACAATTGAATTAATGGAAGCATTACCAACGGTAATTTTAGGATTTCTTGCTGGCCTTTGGTTGGCACCTATTATTGAAGAATATTTACCAGGCATAGTTTTACTATTGATATTCTTGCCATTAGCGACATTCTTAACTGCCTTCGCATGGTTTAAGTTACCGAAGAAAGTTAAAGAGATACTCCCTGAAGAATGGGCGCCTATTATTTTGATCCCAATCTTGCTGTTTGCTGGTTTGTTAGCCTTTGCACTGTCGCCAGTATTGGAAACTTATTTATTTGGCGGTGATGTTCGTCAGTTTATTACCAATGACTTAGGGGTTTCTTTCGACCAACGTAATGCGTTGGTGGTGGGCATTGCTATGGGTTTTGCGGTGGTACCAACGATTTTCTCTATGGCTGAAGATGCTATTTTTAGTGTCCCTAAACATTTAACTAGCGGCTCGCTCGCATTAGGTGCTACGCCATGGCAAACCTTAGTGAAAGTTGTCTTACTGACAGCAAGTCCAGGTATATTCTCTGCGATTATGATGGGGTTAGGGCGTGCTGTTGGCGAGACTATGATTGTATTAATGGCGACAGGTAATACACCAATTTTAGATTGGAGTATCTTCCAAGGTATGCGTACCCTATCTGCCAATATTGCTGTTGAAATGCCAGAGTCTGAAGTAGGCAGTTCACATTATCGTATATTGTTCTTAGCAGCCTTTGTGCTATTTGTATTCACCTTTGTTTTTAACACGCTCGCTGAATTTGTTCGTCAGCGTTTACGTGAAAAATATAGCTCGTTGTAAGGGAAGGATTAATTAAATGAAAGATTGGTTTAAAACAGGCTCCCCTTGGGTTTGGTTATCAGCTGGTGGTGTTAGCTTAAGTTTGATCTCAGTGATTGGCCTACTATGGTTAATCGCCTCAAATGGTTTGTCATACTTCTGGCCATCACAAATCCATCAATTCAATATGGTTGATGAGCACGGTAATACTAGTGTTGTGATTGGTGAAATTTATGACCGAGAACACATTCCAACAACTCAGCTTGCTCATCTAAAGTTAGAAAAATTAGCCGGCACTGAAACAGTAGAACGTTTGCTGATTAAAACGGGCAACCGAGAATTAGTGAGTCTTGATTTCAGATGGATACTAGAACCGTTAATTACAGAGCAATCTCTACCGCAAGATATTGCCGTTGTTGAACGCCGCAGTAATGGTAACTTTTATGGATTTATTGAAAAAATTGTTATAGACGGTAAAACGTCAGACGTGACTCAATTAGGTGAGCTAATTAATCGCGTTAATGCTTTTCAAGAAGAGATTGAAGAACTACAAACGGTTGATATTGGTGCGATTAATTATCAGCTTGAACGACTAAGATTGAAAGAGCGTAAACACATCTTAGATGATACCTTAACAGATGCGGTGAAAGCTGATCTAGAAAGCCAAACTGAGGCGTTAAGAGACGAATATCAAGTATTGGAGCAAGGCTTAATGGCGTTGCGAGATGAAGTGTCTCGTGATCAAGTCGTGATGCGCGCTATGGGTGGTGAATTAGTTGAAATTGGTTTTGAGCAAATTATCAAAGTCACTTTTAGTAACCAGCTGGGTCTATTTGGAAAAGTAGCTACTTTCTTTGAACAAATTTATGGCTTTATTTTTGATGCACCACGAGAAGCTAATACTGAAGGTGGCGTATTCCCTGCAATATTTGGTACGGTATTAATGGTATTGTTGATGACCGTGATTGTTGCGCCATTTGGTGTTATTGCCGCTATTTACTTGCATGAGTATGCGGGTAAAAATGCTTTTACTAAATTATTACGAATTGCCGTCATTAACTTAGCGGGTGTTCCCTCTATTGTTTACGGTGTCTTTGGTTTAGGTTTCTTTGTCTATATGGTAGGTGGCAACTTAGATAAGTTATTTTATCCTGAAACGTTGCCAAGCCCGACATTTGGTACACCAGGTGTACTTTGGTCAGCGATTACGTTGGCTATTTTAACTTTGCCAGTGGTTATTGTCTCAACAGAAGAAGGTTTATCTCGCATTCCTGCGTCCATGCGCCACGGAAGTTTAGCCCTTGGTGCAACTAAAGCTGAGACCTTATGGCGAATTATTTTGCCAATTGCCAGCCCTGCTATCATGACAGGTATTATTCTGGCCATCGCTCGTGCTGCGGGTGAAGTAGCTCCTTTAATGCTAGTCGGCGTCGTTAAAATGGCACCAACATTACCGTTAGATGGCAATTTCCCGTTCTTGCATTTAGAGCGTAAGTTTATGCACTTAGGTTTCCATATTTATGATGTTGGTTTCCAAAGTCCGAATGTAGAAGCTGCACGTCCGCTAGTTTATGCTACCGCACTATTGTTAGTGACGATTATTGTGGCGTTGAATATGACTGCGGTAAACATTCGAAACAAGTTACGTGAAAAATACCGCGCCTTAGAGCACTAATACGGTAATTGAACACAAATTTAAAAGTATTTAGCCGGGTTGAATAAATAGCCCAGTATAAGAATTAAGCGTTAAAAAGTTAAAGAGTATCTTATGATCACTGTTAGTACGAATACATTAAACGGCGTTGCTGCTCCATTGGACTTAGAAAACTTGTCACCAGAGCAAACGGCATTATCGATAAACAACCTAAATTTATATTATGGCGAGAAGCAAGCGCTTAACGATATATCGATGAAAATTCCTAAAGGGCAAGTTACCGCATTTATTGGGCCGAGTGGTTGTGGTAAATCGACCCTTTTACGCTGTATTAACCGTATGAATGATTTGGTTGATATCTGTCGTATAGAAGGCGAAATCAACTTAAACAGTGAGAATATTTACGGTAAGCATGTCGATGTTGCGGCATTACGCCGTAAGGTCGGCATGGTATTCCAACGTCCAAACCCTTTTCCAAAAAGTATTTACGAAAACGTGATTTACGGTTTACGTATTACAGGCGAAAATAATCGTCGCGTACTTGATGAAGCGGCTGAGCGTGCATTGCGCAGTGCTGCTTTATGGAATGAAGTGAAAGATAGATTGCATGATAGCGCATTAGGCTTGTCAGGTGGTCAGCAACAGCGTCTCGTGATTGCACGTGCGATAGCTATTCAACCAGAAGTTCTATTACTGGATGAGCCTACCTCGGCACTTGACCCGATTTCAACGCTTACTATAGAAGAGTTAATCAACGATTTAAAAGAGCAGTTTACCGTGGTTATTGTTACTCATAACATGCAACAAGCGGCTCGTGTATCTGATCAAACTGCATTCATGTATATGGGCGATTTGATCGAATACAGTGACACCAATACTTTGTTTACCACTCCAGCTAAAAAGCAAACTGAAGACTACATAACGGGGCGTTACGGTTAATCAACGTGGTATAAACGCTATACTGAAACTATTATCGGTTTACGTAACAATAATTACGTAACAAGAAGAGAAGACTTATGGATAATTTAAATGTTGGCCGTCATATATCTGGCCAGTTCAATGATGATTTAGAAAATGTTATTCACCATGTCATGAGCATGGGTGGCCTCGTTGAAAAGCAACTTAAAGACGCTATTAATGCCATGATTGAAGGCGATGAAAAAATGGCTGAAGAAGTGCTTAAAAATGATTACCAAATTAATAGCATGGAAGTCATGATTGATGATGAATGTACGCGGATCATCGCTAAACGTCAGCCGGCTGCAGGGGATTTACGTCTGATTATGGCAATTATCAAAACTATCGCTGATTTAGAGCGCATCGGTGATGAAGCTGAGAAAATTGCCAAAGTAGCCCATGAAAGTTTTTCAAAAGAACAACGCGACTTGTTGGTTAACTTAGAAAATTTGGGTCAAAGCGTATTATCTGTTTTACAAGATACTTTAGATGCCTTTACACGCATGGACGTTGACTCTGCTTTTAAAGTGCACAAATTGGACGATAGAATTGACCGTGAATATGAAGGATTAATGCGTCAATTAATGACTTACATGATGGAAGATCCTCGTTCTATTCCTCAAATAATGAGTGTTATTTGGTCAGCTCGAGCTTTAGAACGCATCGGTGATCGCTGTCAAAATATTTGTGAATACATAATTTATTTTGTCAAAGGTAAAGATGTTCGCCATACTAGTGCTGAAGAAATGAGCAAAATGTAGTTAATAACTGAGCGTATCTCATTTATATATTTATAAGCGCATTTTCAATTTAATTAAACACCAAGGTTATTAGGGTGTTGTAATTAAAGGGAAATGCGTTTTTAGTTTAAGTGTGCAGTGCTTAACGCATATTTTTATTGCTCACAAGTATAAAACTAGTGCTGTGGGGCCATTCTTTTCAAACTCTCAGCAATATTCTTTGCTTACCTATTTCTTCGTAAATAAATCCGAGCGAATTTTGCCGCTTTAAGGTTGCAAATACCTTTTAATACAGTAGAATTCGCGACGCAAAACAATAAAGAGACTTGTCTCATCGGACTTTAATTATGTCAAAAAATTCAATCCTAGGTGTATTTGCTAAATCACCGATAAAACCATTAGAGCAACATATTAGAATGGCGACCAAATGTAGTGGTCAATTAATACCATTTTTTAAAGCTTGTACTCAAAATGATTGGGATAAAGCCACAAAACTTCGCAAACATATTTCAGATCTTGAAAAAGAAGCAGATAACTTAAAGCGTCAATTACGCCTTGAGTTACCTGGTGGATTATTTATGCCAGTTGACCGTGCAGATTTGTTAGAGCTTTTAAGTCAACAAGACAGAATTGCTAACAAAGCCAAAGATATCGCAGGACGCGTCATAGGCCGTAAGCTTTCTATTCCAGAAGCCTTACAAGAAGATTTTATGTCGTATCTCGCTCGTTGTATTGATGCAACCGAGAAAGCTGCTGACGCAATTAATGAATTAGATGACTTACTTGAAACAGGATTTCGAGGCAGAGAAGTTGATTTAGTTGAAAAAATGATCCTTCAGTTAGATGCAATTGAGGATGATACAGATACCATGCAAATAAAAATGCGTGCGGATCTTATGGCATTAGAAGCAACCCTGAATCCAGTAGATGTTATGTTTCTATATCAAATAATAGAGTGGGTTGGCGATTTAGCTGATCTTGCTGAACGTGTTGGTGCACGTTTAGAAATATTACTCGCTAGAAAATAAGGCGCGATAATGGATATTTTAATTTCTCATGGTCACATGCTAGTTGTGATTGCCGCTGTAGTCGGTTTTTTTATGGCTTGGGGTATAGGTGCTAATGACGTAGCGAATGCTATGGGGACCTCTGTTGGCTCTAAAGCGTTGACTATTAAGCAAGCAATCATCATTGCGATGATTTTTGAATTTGCCGGTGCTTATTTGGCTGGTGGTGAAGTTACCTCAACGATCAGAAAGGGCATCATTGATCCAGGTTACTTTACGGACATTCCGCATTTACTTGTCTTTGGTATGATTTCAGCACTATTAGCTGCAGCATTATGGTTATTAGTTGCTTCAGCATTAGGTTGGCCTGTATCTACGACCCATTCAATTGTCGGTGCGATTATCGGCTTTGCTGCGATTGGCGTCAGTGTTGACACGGTTGCTTGGGGCAAAGTAATGGGCATTGTCGGCAGTTGGATAGTAACTCCACTTATATCTGGTGTTATTGCTTTCTTCATCTTTAATAGTGCCCAAAAGCTCATTTTTGATACAGACAACCCGTTGAAACAAGCTAAACGTTGGGTTCCAATGTACATGTTTATGGCAGGTTTCGTATTAGCATTAGTGACCATCAAAAAAGGTCTCAAGCACATCGGTTTAAATATCGGAACGACTGAGGGCTTCATCTATGCAATAGTGGTCGCCGTTATTGTTGCTGTTGTCGGTAAGTTCTTTATTTCACGCTTACAGTTTAATGAGAAAGCTGATAAACGCCATCATTACAAAAACGTTGAAAAAGTTTTTGCCGTGTTAATGGTTGTTACAGCGTGTTGTATGGCATTCGCTCATGGCTCTAATGATGTTGCTAACGCGATTGGTCCATTAGCCGCAGTTGTCAGTATTGTTGGAAACGAAGGTGAAATAGTTAAGAAATCTGCATTAGCTTGGTGGATATTACCTTTAGGTGGCTTCGGTATTGTTGCAGGTCTTGCTCTTTTTGGGCACAAAGTGATGGCGACTATTGGTAAAGGTATTACACACTTAACACCAAGCCGTGGTTTTGCTGCTGAGTTAGCTGCTGCTTGTACCGTTGTTATTGCTTCCGGTACTGGCTTACCAATCTCTACGACTCAAACCTTAGTAGGTGCAGTATTAGGTGTCGGTATGGCGAGAGGTATTGCTGCGATCAATATGAATGTAGTAAGAAATATTGTTGTTTCTTGGGTGATCACGCTACCAATTGGTGCAGGTTTATCAATTGTTTTCTTCTGGATGTTAACTGCGGCGTTAACCTAGTCTCAATTGTATTTAGAAAATAAAAAGCCAAAAGCATAATGCTTTTGGCTTTTTTGTTTGTGTTTTCGTTATCTTTTCTGTCATACCAAGTCAATTAGTTACTGGACTTGGTATAAATTTTTTAAATTGTTATTATGAATCAATTGACTGAAATTAATTGGAAAATGTAATTATGCAATTACCAAACATCAAACACTTGCAATATCTAGTCTCGCTGTATCAACACCAGAATTTTCATCGAGCGGCTGAAGCCAGTTTTATTAGTCAATCAACGCTCAGTAGTGCCATTATCAAACTCGAAGAGCAACTTGGCTGTCAAGTAATTGAAAGAGATCATAAATCTTTTGTCTTTACGCCCCATGGCGAAGATATTGTCGCTAAAGCAAGACAAATCATTGTTTCTACTTCTGAGTTGATGGACTTTAGCCAGAGGCAAGGACAAGCACTTGCTGGCAATTTAAGGCTCGGCTCCATTCCAACTATTGCCCCTTATCTATTGACCGATTTAGTTCATGCTTGCCAAGCTTCTTTACCGGATTTGTCGCTATTTTTAAGGGAAGATACGACAGAAAATTTAATGATTCAATTAGCCAATGGAGACATCGATATTGCTTTGCTTGCGCTGCCAGTGCCGAACAACCAGTTTCAATCAAAACTTGTTGGTAAAGATGCATTTTATATTGCAGGTGAAAAGCAATTAATTGATAAGTTTAAATTGGTTAATCAAGCATCTGGTTATAAAAATTTACCACAACAAAGTATCTTTCTTCTGTCACAAGAGCATTGTTTAGCCGAACATGCAGTTAGTGCCTGCAATCTTGCAGATACGACAAGAATTAATCCTTTTTATGCATCTAGTTTAGCGACGTTGGTGCAAATGACGGCCTTTCATCATGGTGTTACTTTTTTACCTGAAATGGCAGTGAATAAAGGCATTGGTGAGCAAGAAGGGTTATCTATTGAGAAAATGCCTGACAACATGTATCGAGAAATCGGTTTAATGTGGCGACCTACCAGTATGAGACAACCACTCTATCGAAAAGTGTGTGAAATCGTCTCCTCTCTAATTTAATTTAAAAAACATTTAATTTTTTAATTTAATTCCAAACTATTTCTGAACTTAATACTACCTACTAAATAAGAAGACAAATTTAAACAGCAATTGCAGGACGTTAAGTGTTTGATAGAAGTGATGAAGTGCTTGTAAAAAAAGCACTTAACGGAAAAAAGTCGGCTTGGATGAGTCTTGTAAAACGTTATGAAACTAACGTTTACAACTACACCTATCGAATGGTTAACAATGCTGATGATGCAATGGATTTAATGCAAGATGTTTTTATTGCGGTATTCCGAAATTTATCAACTTTTCGGGGTGATAGTCCTTTCAAAGGCTGGCTATTCAGGATTGCCCATTACAGGTGTATAGAGTTTTATCGTAAGAAAAAGCCAATGATGTCCCTTGATGATACGCCAGAGCCTATTGATGACGGAAGTCAAACATGCCCTGAGTCGATGTTATCTGAAAGGCAGCAATCGCAAGATATTCAGTCAGCTATGGCAAGTTTATCGTTTAATCAAAGAATTGTTGTTGAGTTGAAATTTTTTCAACAATGCACATTTGAAGATATTGGTTATCAACTTGGTATTTCGACTAATACCGCAAAATCAAGATTATATAGCGCATTAGACAGGCTTAAAGGCGTTATGGAGGCGACGAATGAGTAATCAAGAGCAACTGTTTGAACAATGGTTAAGTGGTGACTTAGATCTAAACCAACAACAGCAAATAGAACAAGAGCTATCGCAAGATCCTATCTGGAAAGAGCGAATGAATAGAGCTCGTCAAATCGATTTTTTGGCGTCCACAAAAGAGCCTGTTCAAGTACCCAACTGGGATCGAGGAGCAACTTACACAGCCGATAATACCTCCTGGTGGGGCTGGCAAGGTTTACCAGCGATGTCTATGGCGTTCTCGTGCCTAGCGTTAGCCTTGGTTATTTTTAAAGTCGAAGTTGCGGTTAACGACAGTGGCTTACTGGTCAGTTTCGGTGGGCAGGTCGAGCAAGAACAGCAGCAAGTCGTAAAGCTTGTTGATGATAAATTGGCACAGTTTGCTCAAGAACAAGCCGTACTTTTAGCTAACTTTTCTGTGGATCAAGCAAATATGCAACAGCAAGGTAACTTGCAATTAGCCACTTACATACTTGACACATCAAGGCAGGAAAGAAAGGAAGATATTAGTGACTTTGTTACGTATATCAATCAACAAAGGAAAGATGATCAAGTCTTACATCGTATTAGATATCGTCAGTTAGAAGAAGCAATTAATTACCAAAGTACCGTATTAAACAACCCAGAGATCAGTATAGAGCCGGCAAGCTGGCTTGTTGAGGAGTAAAAAATGAATAAACTAATTACCTTTGTACCTTTTATGTTATCGACCATGATGGTTTCAGCTGCCGAGCAAGACTTTGACTCTATGAGCAAGCAACTGGGCATTATGGAGAATATTATTCAGTCATCGATTTCTCCCCGAGCGGAGCGAGGGTCTAGTTCTATTTCAAGTATTGAAAGTACGTATTTAAAAGGCCAAGGTGCGCTTTTTACTATTCGCTCAAATGCAAGTGGTTCACATTATCGAGCATTGGCTTTTTCAGCTCCGATCCCGCCAATGCCTCCTAAAATTTTTTTATCTGATTCGACAATCAAGCAAATAGAAGAGGCGGCTGATTTCAACTCTGATCTCAATATCGAAGCAACCATTGAAGCAGCGATGGAGAGTGTTGAACATGCCTATGAATCTATGTACGCGGATAGAGGTCAGTTTCGAGAGCTTGCTGATGAACAGCGTGACATTGCTTATGAGCTTAGAGATATCGAGCGTGAAGTGCGTGATGTGCAGTATCAATTGAAACGTGTGGAAGAAAAAGAAAAAGTTAAACTAAAGGAAAAAGTAAAAGTTTTAGGTGAGAAAAAAAATAAACTTAACAAAGAGCGTAATGAATTAGCGAAACGGTCTGCAGAATATAAGAAGAAGCAAGCAGAGACTCAGGCTAATCTAGAACAAAAAAGGCAAGCATATTATAACGAGCTTAGTTATTCGGTAGCAGATACCTTATGTTTGTACGGTAATGGTTTAAAACAGTTACCTAAAGGTGAAAAGGTTACTGTGATATTAAAATCTGGTGGGGAGCGAGTCGTTCGACAGTATAAAGACAAAATTCATGTCTTTAGCAAACGTGATATCAATAGTTGTGCAACCGATGAAATCAACTCCGCTAAATTACTTGAGCGAAGCAGTAGCTATCAATTTTAGAACTAGTTATCGCAATTCCCATAAAAAACGGCTCTTTTGAGCCGTTTTTTATGGAAATATTATACTTGATATCTAGACTTTAGATGTTACTTTACTCGACGCGCACTTTTTACTGCTAAAGGCATGTTGAGTAGCTGGTTTTTCTGGTGCTTGTACTGTTTTGCCTGAAGGCTTCATAGATGCGATTAGCTGCTGAAGCTTATCATTAAACACCGTAGCTAATTCAAAAACTTGATTTTTCTTTCTTGGCTGATTTAAGCCCCTTGAAGGCAGTTCCTCTAAAGGAATACGCACTAAAGGCTTATCAAAAATGCGTCCATACTGCTCATACTTCCTATACTCTTTGTCATTTGTTGTAGGAAATATTTGTGTCATGACAATCATTTCTGATTCAACTATATTTATTTTTGCAGGTGAAATAGTCGCCGCTTGAGATATAGTAAAACCAAGACCTAGCACGCTCATCGCAGTGCTGATAAAGAACGGTTTGAAAATTGTCTTCATATTGATGTCCTCTTCCAACTAACGTTGGAATATCCTTAACCTAAGTACCAAAATGTATCTATTTTGTACATTGTTACTATAAGCGCTATCCATGTCATGTTCGAGCTCTGTGGGACAAGCGGCAGGTTATTTAAGGTAAGCCGCAGCACTTATGCACTGGGTCCTATATACTTGCCGCTAAACATGATTATTTGCGATTCACCATAGTATAACATCGTATACCCGTGATAATTGAAATTCTGTTTCAAATACTTTAGGTATCAACAATATCAGACCGTTAAATGGCAAAATAAATCCCACTAGCTTTGAGTTTTTTTCAATACTCGGTATTGATGAAGCAAAGGCTCCGTATAACCGCTCGGCTGGATAGTGCCTTTGAAGACTAAATCACTGGCTGCTTGAAAAGCAATACTATCTGCAAGATTGTCTGACATTGCGACATATAAAGGGTCGTTTGCATTTTGTGCATCGACAATTTTAGCCATCTTAGCCAGGCTCGCTTTGACTTGCGCTTCAGTGCAAATATTATGCGTTAGCCAATTGGCCATATGTTGACTTGATATACGCAGTGTCGCACGGTCTTCCATCAGGCCAACATTGGTTATATCAGGTACTTTTGAACAACCAACGCCTTGATCAATCCATCTCACTACGTAACCCAAAATACCTTGAGCATTGTTATCTAGTTCATCTGAAATTTCTTGATCTGTCCAGTTTGTGCTCGATGCTAATGGTATCGTTAAAATATCATCTAACTTAGCAGGTTCGCGCTTAGCTATTGCTTGTTGTAAATCAAATACATCATATTGATGATAATGCAATGCATGAAGTGTTGCTGCTGTTGGTGAAGGAACCCATGCCGTATTAGCGCCTGACTTAACGTGTCCAACTTTTGTTTGATACATGTTCAACATTTGGTCTGGGATTGGCCACATACCTTTTCCGATTTGCGCCTTGCCACTTAGTCCACACGCTAGACCAATATCGACGTTGTTGTTTTCATAGGCACCAATCCATTTGGTTAGTTTAATATCTCCTTTACGGGCCATAGGTCCTGCTAACATCGATGTGTGAATTTCATCACCGGTTCTATCTAAAAAGCCCGTATTGATAAACACTACCCTTGATTTTGCCGAAAAAATACAATTTTGTAAGTTGACCGATGTTCTCCGCTCCTCATCCATAATGCCCATTTTTATCGTGTTCTTAGGCAGTTTTAATGCTTGTTCAGTGCGTTCGAATAAGGTGTTGGCAAAAGCAACTTCTTCGGAGCCATGCATTTTCGGTTTAACAATGTAAATTGAACCTTTTTGGCTATTTTGACCTTGGTATTTGCCACTAATATCTAAACTAGCAATTAAGCTAGTGACTACAGCATCAACAATTCCTTCAGGAATTTCGTTATTATGCTCATCCAAAATCACACTGTTGGTCATCAAATGGCCAACGTTACGAATGAACATTAAGCTACGGCCTTTCACACTTTTACTTGAACCGTTGGCACCGTTGAACGTTTTGTCTTTCTGCATTTCTCGTGTAAAGCTAGATTCACCTTTTACAATGGTTTCTTTCAAATCACCCTTGATTAAACCTAGCCAATTTTTGTAAGCAAGTACTTTATCTTCGGCATCGACTGCCGCTACAGAATCTTCGCAGTCCATTATGGTAGTTAATGCTGACTCAAGTAATATATCTGACATTCCAGCGGGATCTGTTTCGCCAATATGGTTGTTACTAAAGCACAATTGTATATTTAAGTTGTGATGGCTGAGTAATATTTCAGACGGAGAATTTGCGTCACCGTTATACCCCTTGAACGCAGATGCTGATTTTAATTGGTATTGTTGTTCATCAGCTAAGGTGACAATCAGTTTGCCATCAACAATGCTGTAATGGCTAGCTTCAGCATGTGAGCCAGACTCCAGCGGCAAGTTGTCATCTAAAAACTGTTTGGCAAAGGCGATAACTTTGTCGCCTCTTACCGCGTTGTATGAGCCTTTTTTCTCTGCTCCGTCTTCTTCGCTGATGATGTCTGAACCATACAGGGCATCGTATAAACTTCCCCAACGTGCGTTTACTGCATTTAAAGCAAAACGTGCGTTCATAATAGGGACTACAAGTTGTGGGCCTGCCATCGTGGCGAGTTCAGCGTCAACATTTTCGGTATCAATAGTGAAATCTGAGACTTCAGGCTCTAAATAGCCAATTTCTTGCAAAAAGCTTTTATAGGTCGATAAATTATCGACGTTATATTGGTTTTCTTTATGCCATTGGTCGAGTTGAGTTTGCAGGCTCTCTCTTTTAGATAATAGCGTTCTATTAATAGGAGATAAGTCGTTTATGATTGCTGAAAACTCAGACCAAAAATGTTCAGAGCTAAGTGGCGTATGCGGCAATACTTCTGATTCTATAAACTGGTGAAGTACAGGGGACACTTGAAGGTTATTAATAATAATGCGCTGGCTCATAGTGGTTCGCCTCTTAAAATAAAATACTGTTGATATCAGTAAACTGACAGTTAGTGTTATAAAAGCAATGTATTGCGTATAGTGCTCGGGATCAATATGACAAATGAGCATTCTACAAGTATTCACAATATTTATTAACTTGTTTAACCATAGTTGCTAGGCTTTATTTTTGTATATATTTATTTTAATCAGTTGCTTATGTAGTTTTTTGGTGTGCGATATTAATGTTGAAGTTAAAGTTATTGCACTAAATGATACTTGGTATTCATTGGGTGAATGTTTGGTGGGGTTTTGTCTGTTTAAGTATATCTGCCATAAAAAAGCCAACACGATCAAAAATCGAATTGGCTAATTATCTTTGATTTTAAGAGCTTGTGGCGTTAACTTTCTGCTGCTGCTTCCATTACCAGCTGCCTGAACCAAATATGACTTGCATCATGATGCAATAGTGGGCTCCAAATCATTTTGAGTTCGATATCAGGGATTTCAAAAGGAGGTTTTAAAATAGTAAAATTTGGATCATCTCTATGCAATAGGGCGGCTTTACTTGGCAGTGTTGCAATAAGCCCATCTTCATAGGCAAGTTGCATGGCGACATGGTAGTTACGAGTGAACACCTTTATATCTCGTTTCTTCCCTAGGCGCGAAAGTGCTTCATCAACCCAACCAAGTTTCTGTACGTCTTTAGGATCCATGCCGACACCAACACCAAAACCAGTTTTTGATACCCATACATGCTTAGAGGCAAGGTATGAGTTGAGATTGAACTTAGTGACGACCTCATTGTCAGCGCTAAGCAAACATGAAAAACCATCTCGCCATACTGTTTTCTGGTGAAAAGATTGAGGTAATTCATCAAAGCGGTTGATCGCCATATCGATCTTACCAGCTTCTACGTCATGAAAAGTAACATCACTAGGTGTCATAATGTCCATAGTGACATTTGGGGCAATTTTGTTAAGTTTTTTTAGCAGTTTAGGGATCAGCGTTGACGCCGCATAATCACTGGCCATAATACGAAAGACGCGTTGACTATTCTCTTCATTGAACTCTTCTTCACCTTGAAGGGCTTCTTCCAGTTCTAAAAGTATTTTTCTAATAACAGGAGAAAGTGCACGAGCTCTTTCTGTTGGTACCATACCATCCGATGTACGCACTAAAATAGGGTCACCAAATAGATTACGAAGTCTTTTCAGACCGTTGCTCATTGCTGGCTGAGTAATGTTTAGCTGGCTTGCGGCTCGAGTTACATTTTTCTCTCGTAGTAAAACATCTAGGTAGATAAGTAAATTGAGATCGATCTTAGATATATTCATAAGTTGTATGTTTTTTGATTGTTACATAATTAATAAATATATTGATTGTTGGGTTGTTAATCAATTTATTCTTTCTATAATTTAAATGACACTAAATTTTAACTACATAAGTTATTGTTATTTATATTTTAAATTATTTTAAATAAGTTTTACTACCTTTGTTATTGATAGTGTGAATGGTGGTGATAAGTTTTATAAATTTAGTCAATAGTGGTGTATGGGTTATTGTTTGTTTCGTCCGGTGTGAAAGTTTGTTTTCTGATAAGTATGTAGTCGCTTATTATTTTATCTCATTAGAAAACTTAGCAGCCAAAATTAGTAGTTATTTTAAATTTAGAACAGACTCGTGGAGAATGATATGTCTAACTATCAAAGCGCAATTGAAGCAGTAAGAGCCATTAAGGCAAAAGCAGGAAGTTCATGGGATGCAATCGACCCTGAATCTATAGCGCGCATGCGTACTCAAAATCAATTTAAAACGGGCATCGATATCGCTAAATATACCGCTGATATCATGCGTGTTGATATGGCCGCTTTCGATGCTGATAAAACTAAGTATACTCAGTCTCTAGGTTGTTGGCATGGTTTTGTTGGCCAACAAAAAATGATTTCTATTAAGAAACATTTTGGTGGGCAAACAACACGTCGTTATTTATACCTTTCTGGTTGGATGGTTGCTGCACTTCGTTCAGAGTTTGGCCCTCTTCCAGACCAATCGATGCATGAAAAAACGTCTGTAGCAGCCTTGGTTAAAGAGCTTTATACTTTCTTACGTCAAGCAGATGCTCGTGAATTAGGTGGCTTGTTCCGAGAGTTAGACGCAGCAAAAGAAGCGGGTGATTCTGCTAAAGCGGCTAATATCCAAGACGCTATCGATAATCATGTTACTCATGTTGTACCAATTGTTGCTGATATTGATGCTGGTTTTGGTAATGCAGAAGCAACTTATTTAATGGCTAAGCAAATGATCGAAGCCGGTGCTTGTGCGCTTCAAATAGAAAACCAAGTGGCTGATGAAAAACAATGTGGCCACCAAGACGGTAAAGTAACTGTTCCTCATGCTGACTTCCACGCTAAAATTCGTGCTTTGCGTCACGCTTTTCTTGAGCTAGGTGTCGACAACGGTATTATTGTGGCACGTACTGACTCAGAAGGTGCGGGTCTAACTAAAGAAATTGCTGTAGTCAAAGAGCCTGGCGATTCTGGCGATATCTACAACTCTTTCTTAGACGTTGAAGAAATCGACGTAGCAGATATGGAACAAGGTGACGTTGTCTTTAATCGTGACGGCAAGTTAGTTCGCCCTAAGCGCTTACCTTCTGGTTTATATCAATTCCGTCAAGGTACTGGCCATGAGCGTTGCGTATTTGACTGTATTGGCGCAATCAATGCCGGTGCTGATCTTCTTTGGATTGAAACAGCCGTTCCTACAGTACATGAAATTAAAGGAATGATGGATGAAGTTCGCAAAGTTCACCCTGATGCGAAACTTGTTTATAACAATTCTCCGTCGTTCAACTGGACATTAAACTTCCGCCAACAAGCATATGACGCTTGGGCTGCTGAAGGTAAAGATGTTTCGTCATATGATCGTGCTAACCTAATGAGTGCTGAATATGACGATACTGAATTGTCTGCTGAAGCGGATGAACGTACTCGTACTTTCCAGGCAGACACTGCTCGAGAAGCGAATGTATTCCATCACCTAATTACTTTACCGACTTACCACACGACTGCGTTGTCTGTAGACAATTTAGCGAAAGAATACTTCGGTGAACAAGGTATGCTTGGCTATGTTAAAAATGTTCAACGCCAAGAAATTCGTCAGGGTATCGCTTGTGTTAAACATCAAAATATGTCGGGTTCAGACATCGGTGATGATCACAAAGAATACTTTGCTGGTGAGAACGCTCTTAAAGCCGGCGGTACGAAGAATACCTCTAACCAATTCAACTAGTTGAATACAACACCCAACCAGTTAAAAAGGACACTTTAAGTGTCCTTTTTTTTGATAAACGGGTAGCCAGGAGCCCGTTTTTTGTTAAACTGTTTTTGCTCGCGCATGCGGCGATATAATTATAATAAAAATGCGGTTCATATAAGAGGTATTTTATGAATTTGAAAGTTGCCCATAAAGTCATAATTGGCTTTGCTGTTATTCTTCTTTTGTTGATATTCACTAGTGTCAGTTCTATTGGCATCTTAGCTGATATTGAAAAAGCAACACGAGTTGTTGATTCATTAGCTGTCCCGACACAACAGCAAAGCAATGCTATTCAGATCAGTTTACTTAAACAGGGTAAATTGTCATCTCAAATCCCAAATGCAAAGACTACTGAGCAGCTTGAACATATCGAACAGTTATATGCTGTAATCGGTGAGCAGCTAGCAGTACAAAACAAAACACTTGCGGCATTACTTAAACGACAAAAATTAGACAAGCAATTATCTGAAATAGAAGCCGGGTATCAAGTATTCAGTAGTGGCTTTAGTCAGATGCTAAAGCTCAAAAGAGAAGTCATCACTAATACAAACCAAGTTAACCACTATCAATTAAAACTTATTGATCATTTAGATGAAGCAGGCGCTTTGCTTGTTGACCTTACTTATTTAGAGGACCCTGATAAACAAGACCTCGTTGATAGAATTGCTGGCTCGGCAGGACAGATTGAGGGCTATTTAATTGGTGTTACTAACTCAAGCCAAAGTGTTGTTTCTATTACTGACTTGGCTGAGCTAGCCGAAACCAAAGAGGTTGTTGAGTCTTCTTTAAACAATATAGACCGAATGATCGAATATCTAGTTCGACTAGGCGAGGAGTATAATACAGACGGAATAATTGAGAGTTTTGTCAGTGAGTTTAATAACGCTCGAGCGTTACTGATGAACGAAAATGGCTTGTTTAGCGCGAAACAGGCACAGTTGGAAAGTCAAGAGTTGTTGGCTGAAAGCATTACTAATACGGAACAATCGGTAAATGCTCTAGTGGACGTGATTGATAGGCTATTAACACAGGTAGACAAAAACTTGGCCACTGTGCAAGGGCAAGTGTTTGATGATGTTGATCAGGGACATTACACCACGGTGGTTATTATGGTTATTGTAATTTTTGCTGGAGCGGGAATAGCATTTGCAACCGTTCGCGCGATGATTACTCCATTGCGCCGTATCAATAGTGTTTTAGGGTACATCGCTCATGGGGATTTATCTCGTCAGCTTAATGTGGAATCTCAAGATGAGTATGGTGAGCTTGCAACTAACGTTAATGCGGTATTAACCCATTTGAAAACGCTAATTAATGATATTGGGCATAATTCGAAATCATTGAATGAAGCCGCTAGATTTTCTAGTCAAGAAATGCAGCAAGTTGCTGATTCACTTAATCAACAACAAGAAACTGTAAATGATATGACCGCAATTACAGATGAACTTAACCGTAATGCTGATGATGTGCTCTCAAAATCGACCGACGCCGAAGAGCAAATGACTCAAGCGCTTTCGCAGAGCTCATCGGTTGAACATCTTGCTAATACCACGGCGAGTAAAATTAATGGTTTGTCTTCAATGCTTGATGGTACAGCGGGTTTGATTTCAGTGCTGAACCAAGAGGCGACTAATATTGGCGGAATTTTGGAAACGATACAGAGTATTGCAGATCAGACTAATCTGCTTGCCCTTAACGCCGCTATCGAAGCAGCAAGGGCTGGTGAAGCAGGGCGAGGATTCGCCGTTGTTGCTGATGAAGTTCGCATGCTGGCAAGTCGCACGCAAGAGTCGACGGCTGAAATCAATTCAATGATTGAATCTCTGCAGAGTCAAACCACTAAAGTGGTTGCTGAAATTGATAGTGGTAAGGAAGAAGCAAATCATTGCCAAACAGAAACTGAACGGTTGCTTGAGTCATTAAAGCTGATTACTGAAGCTATTGAGCATATGCACCAAATGAGTGGTGAGATTTCTTCTTCAGCAACTCATCAAAATCAATTAAGTACTGATATTAATACTGGTATTAGACAAGTATCAGATATCAGCCAAGCGAGTTCAGAGAAGTCGGTATCGACCTTGGAATATAGCCGACAAGTGTCTGAACTTGCTGATAAGCTTAAACATTCAGTTGGCGAATTTAAACTGATTTAATGTAAGGCAAAATCATTGACGTTAAAGCCACCAATAGGTGGCTTTTTTCTTATTTACTGCACTCTACAAATTATTACCGTTAACGGCGACATTAAGATCTTTGAGGATTCCGTCGCTTAAGTTATAGACAAAGCCATACACTGTGATCTCTTGATTGCTTTCCCATGCATTGCGCAAAATTGAACTATTAGTAACGTTGGCTACCTGTTCAATGACATTTAACTCGCATAACAAGTTAATGCGTTCTTTTTCATCCTGTATATTGTCAAATTTCTCTTCGTGAAAGCGATAAACATCTTTAATATGCCTTAACCAGTTATCAATTAAACCACGGCTTTTGTTATCCATAGAGGCCATAATGCCGCCACACCCGTAATGACCACATACAATAATGTGTTTTACCTTGAGCACTTCTACTGCGTATTGAATAACAGACAAGCAATTAAGATCTGTATGGACAACTAAGTTGGCAATGTTGCGATGAACAAACACTTCGCCCGGTGCCATACCTAATAATTCATTGGCAGGAACGCGAGAGTCTGAACAACCTATCCATAAATATTCTGGCGATTGTTGTTCGGAAAGATTTTGAAAGAAATCAGGCTCTGATTTTTTGATACTTTCAGCCCATTGTCGATTGTTTTTAAATAAAAAATTAATTGCAGACATAAGATGGTTGAAGGCTCTTTAGTTATTTTGCGCGAAGGTTAACACAAAATATATCGGTTACTGGTTGAATAAGTACATGATAAATTTTTTTATGACTAATTTCGCTACTTTTTATAAAATAGCCACTAAAGTAATTAAAAGGATAAAAACATGGCAACTGCCTGCGCAAGACATATTTTGGTTAAGCAAGAAGCCTTAGCGATTAAGATTAAAGAACAAATAGCTAAAGGCGAGGATTTTGGCAAGCTTGCTAAAAAGCATTCTACTTGCCCGTCAGGCAAGAAAGGAGGCGATTTAGGAGAGTTTAGGCGTGGTCAAATGGTTAAAGCGTTTGATGACGTTGTATTTAAAAAAGAAGTGCTCAAGGTTCATGGACCAGTAAAAACAAAGTTTGGTTTTCATTTGATTCAAACTATTTATCGTTCATAGCAGTCCTTTGGTTACTGCTATAACCTATCTTCCGGTTGGTCTTACTTATCTAACTTTTCTTGGGCGTCTAAAGTTTCATTCCTTGCTTTAATGTTTTTGAGCTGTTGCTCAGTGAGATCGAATTTGGTGGCCGACTGTTTAAGCAGCAAAATAGCACTCACTACTGTGCCTAGGGCAATAAATATTACAAGCCAGAATACCCAACTCATACCACTCTCCTAATATTGATTTAACAAGGTTGAATTAAATTTGTACAATTTTGTTTATCATACCCTGTAAAACCAACAAATACTGGCTAAATAGAGAAATAATATTAGCAATAAAGATAATTTGTCGATAAATTGGTAGCTTAATAATTGTCTACAAAACAAAAGTATAATTGGAATGCGCATATGTTAGAACGCTTACACATCAAGCTTTTACTCCCTACCGCAATTGTCGGGATCATCTTTTTCGTCTTGGCTTTCGCTCTTAGTGAAAGTTTGGGAACCGGAGGCTTGATCGCCCTAATCTTTATTATGATTTTGGCTCAATTAGCAGGTGGTTTTATCTTCTCACAAAAATATTTAGCAACTAGATTAGACGAACTTAGTCGATTTTTAAGTTTAGTCGTCAGCACTGAACATGCGCCTGAAGGGCCTTTGAAAGATAGTAACAATGATGATTTAGGACGAATTACCAATCAATTAAGTGACTTCATCGTTGATTTGGCTGATGTCATTGAAGAAATTCGTGGTGAGTCGGAATTGTTAAGCCAAGGTTCAAAGCAACTGACTTCACAAATGGGGGAGTCGGTTAATGCTGTTGATGAGTCATCTAATCAAATAGAGCAAATAGCTGGATCTATTCAGCAAGTAGCTGAAACGTCAACAATTCTCTCGCAAAGTGCTGAGCAGGTCAGTGAAACAACGAGTCGAGTGATGGAAATATTAGCGCAAGGTACGTCTTCATCTAATACCAGTCAATTAACGATAGAGTTGGTAACCAAAGAAGTTAAAGGTATGGCTGACGATCTCTCTTTGCTTCAAGAAGAGTGTTCACGCATTGGCTCAGTGCTTGATGTTATCAGGGGTATCGCCGAACAAACAAACTTGTTAGCACTCAATGCTGCAATTGAAGCGGCGAGAGCGGGCGAACAAGGTCGTGGTTTTGCCGTTGTCGCTGATGAAGTTCGTGCTTTGGCACATAGAACACAAGAGTCCACCGTAGAAATTCAATCGATGGTTGAAGGATTGCAAGAAAAATCTAATAACGCGGTAAATGCTATTGCTCGCGGTCAAGAGTTGACTGAAGAATCGTTGGGACATTCTCGTGAAGTTGTTAACGCATTAGACCAAGTCGGAGATGCATTTGCTGATGTTGATAATTTAACCTCTCAAATCGCTAGTGGTACCGATGCGCAGCGATTGTCGACAAGTTCAATTAGTGAAAACGTATCAATCGTCGCACAGTTGAGTCGGGAAATTACTTCGGGCCTTGCTTCTGTTGCTGAACATGCAGAGCAGCAGCAATCGACATCGACAGAAGTCGATAAAACACTTAATCGTATTTGTGTCTAAATAGTTTATATCGAGACATTAAAAAAGGGCTGTTAGCCCTTTTTTAATGTCTCGAGTTTATAAGGTTTAAGGCTGTTTTACTTTTTGATTGCGCTGCTTAGCTAATAATTGTAATTGTTTAGATTGCATATGCAGGCTGGTTCTTACCAATACTTCACGATCTTCTTCCCTTAAATAGTGAAAGGTTGCTTTGTGCTGATAAAGTGTTGTTTCAGATGTACTATCACCACTATTGGTTGGAATCGTTGTAGATAAAGAAGGTTCAACTTGAACAATTTCTCCGATGCAAAACACCGCGCAATTTTCGTCCAGAAAAAACACTTTCATTTCTAACATTTGACCAACGTCAAAAGCCTGTTCTGCTTCAAATATAATACCTCCACCGCCAAACTTGGTGCCATTATAGCGGTTTTGCTGTTCATCTTGTTGACTCAGAATATAACCGACCAATAGATCTATCTTGTGGGCTTGATGATTAAGAAACTCAACCAATTGTCCAGCAACACCACTTAACGCTTGAATCGGTCTTAGTGCGGCCTGATCTAAGGCAACTAAGTCGCTAGAGATACGAAAAGGCAGTGGAATTTTACTCAAAAAATGCTCGTAGCTTGGCATATGATTAGCTTCTATCGGAACTAAGTTGACTGAAAACTCGTGTTCTATTGAGAAGAATTCTTCAAATTGTGCAAGTTTTTGTGAGTTTTCGGTTGTGGTCATATTTTTATATCGCTTATTCAGAATGAATTCATTTTATACTAGAGAAACTAAAAGTTTCAATGTAATCAGTTTTTTGTCTTTTGCTAATGACTAAAAAGTTATAGATAAAAGACAAGTTGAAGAGTGTATTAAGATATTTACTTGGCTCCTGTATTAACTCATTACAATGACTAGATTTCAATCTTAGGTGATTGTGTTATGCTTGCCGCAATAACTTTAAAAAGCCAGTTAAATCAATAGGAGCTGTTCAAATTTTGATGTTGATTTTGTTTCGAGATAAAATTTAACCTCCAAATTTTAACAACCCTTAAGTGGTTATCATAAAAATAGTGTTTAATGTTCCAGCCAGTTAGTTTCTTCATCGGTCTTAGATACAGTAAAAGCCAAAGTCATTCAGGCTTTATCTCTTTTATTACCTTTTTTTCTATTGCCGGCATATTATTGGGCGTAGCGTCATTAATCACTGTTGTTTCCGTAATGAATGGTTTTGAAAGCGAATTAAAAAAACGTATACTCGGAATAGTGCCTCACGTTATTGTGACCGCTGACAGTGTAAACTCACCGTTCAATGAAGTCTTAGCCGCTCACACTCATATCACCAAAGTGACACCGTTTATCGAACTTGAAGCGCTAGTCCAATCCCCTAAGCAATTACAAGGTGTATTAGTGCACGGAGTAGAACCTGCTCTGGAAGAAGAGAGCTTATTGAGCAATAGCATAATAAATGGTGATATCAAACAGCTCTCTGAGCGTCCATATCAAGCAATTATTGGACGTGCTTTAGCAAGGCGTCTAGACGTCACTATTGGGCAGCCAATTCGTATTGTATTGCCGAATCAAACCCAATTTACACCCATGGGACGAGTGCCTATGCAGCGTACCTTTATTGTGGCTGGAATTTTTCATATTGGCTCACAAGTTGACGACAGTGTAGTTTATATTTCGATGCGAGATGCTAACAAACTATCACGCCAAAAAAACTCAGAAGATAAGCAGTTTAGACTCTATTTAGACGATCCGTTTCAAGCCGACTTTGTTGTTGAACAGCTCAAACGTCAACTACCCAATGCACAGTATTCAATTTGGAAACAAAGCCAAGGGGCGTTATTTTCTGCGGTGAAAATGGAAAAAAACATGATGTGGTTAATGTTGAGTTTAATTGTTGCGGTTGCAGCGTTTAACATTGTTTCTGCATTGGTTATGGTAGTTAATGATAAGCAGGGCGAAATTGGTATATTGCAGACGCTCGGCATGTCTCGCGTTGATATTATAAAAATATTTATGACCCAAGGCCTTGTTAATGGTTGTTGGGGGGTGGCATTAGTTACCCTTCTCGGCTTAGCTCTAACCTTTGGTTTAAATCCAATCATGGCAGCTCTTGGACTGAATGTTTTCGGTCAGGGCTATGCCAGTCAAAGTTTGCCAATATTAGTTGAAGTTAGCGATATTGTTCTGATCGTGGTGTCAGCTTTCTTGATGAGTTTAATCGCAACACTTTACCCGGCCTATCGGGCATCTCAAACGCAGCCAGCAGAGGTATTAAGAAATGAGTAATGTACTGCGTTGTCAGCAGCTTTCGAAAACATACGTCCAGGGAACTGTTGAAACTCCTGTATTGGCAAACTTAGAGCTTAGTGTAGAAAAGGGCGAGTTGTTAGCTATTGTAGGAAGCTCGGGTTGCGGTAAAAGTACCTTTTTACATTTAGCCGGTGCGTTAGATACGCCAAGTTCGGGTACCGTATATATTAATGACGTTGATATCCATCAACTTAATGATAAAAAGCGAGCAAAGTTTCGTAATCAACATATCGGTTTTATTTATCAATTTCATCATTTGATGATGGAGTTTAGTGCAGAAGAAAACGTCGCTATGCCATTGCTTATTCGGGGCGATTCGCCAAAAGCAGCTAAAGCAGCGGCCCGTGTGGTGCTTGAACAGGTTGGCTTAGCTCACCGTTTAGATCATAGACCGTCGGCTTTGTCTGGTGGCGAACGTCAGCGCGTGGCAATTGCGCGTGCATTAGTGACAAAGCCTTCAATAATATTAGCTGATGAGCCGACTGGTAACTTAGATTTCGACACTGCCGAGTCTATCTACCAATTAATTAAAGAGCTTAATAAACAGGTCAATACAAGTTTTGTTATCGTAACTCATGATTTAACTTTAGCTGCGAAGATGGATCGTCAATTGCGTTTAGACCATGGTAAACTCCTGCCCTTGGAAGGGTCATAGGTGATGTTTAAACCGTTAAGTTTATTTCTTGCTTTTCGCTATGTTAAAGCTCGTCAGATTGGCGGGTTTGCTTCCTTTATTTCTGCCTCTTCTACCATTGGAATTGCCTTAGGGGTTATGGTACTGATTATTGTGTTGTCTGCAATGAATGGGTTCGAAAAAGCGTTAGCTGATCGGTTGTTGTCTATTATTCCTCATGGCGAGGTGATCGGCGTCCATAAACCTATCGTTAATTGGCAAGATAAAATTTCACGAATCTCGTCTCATCCGCAAGTCATTGCTGCTGCCCCTGTGGTTAAATTGACAGGCATGATGCAGAACAAAAACGAGTTAAAGTCTTTAGAGATACGCGGTGTTGAACAGCACTTGGAATTACAAGTTTCCGATATCAACGAGTACTTGGTTGCTGGCTCTTGGGACGCACTTTATCAAGTCAACACGACAAATCCTGCGGGAGTTATTGTCGGAAGCGGTATCGCTAAAAAGTTAGGAGTCGTGGTAGGAGATAAAGTTCAGTTGCTATTACCCGTAATACCGAGCGCAAACCAACAAGGCAAGCTTTCAAGTAAATTTCCAGCGCCAAAAAAGTTACATCTGACTATCGTCGGTATTTTTAATTTTGGTGGCATTATCGATGATACCTTAGCTTATATTTCTTTGACTCAAGCACAAAATATGATGGGATTAGCTCTTGATACGGCTCAAGGGATCAGAATCAGTGTCACCGATGTCTTTGAGGCTGCTAATATTACTCGCGAAGTCGCGTATAGTCTTGACCACTATGTATATATGTATAACTGGACAAGTAGCCAAGGGCATTTATATAACGATATTCAACTAGTTCGCATGGTCATGTTTATTGTTATGGTGTTAGTGATCGGTGTGGCAAGCTTCAACATAGTATCAACCTTGATCATGGTGGTTAACGAAAAGCGAGGAGATATCGCTATTTTAAAAACGATGGGGGCTAGCTCTGCTACCGTAATGACCACGTTTGTTGTTCAAGGCATGGTCAATGGTATACTCGGCTGTCTTTCTGGGGCAGTTCTGGGAGTTCTTATTGCTTTGAATTTGACTGAAATCTTTTCAGTTATAGAACGGCTTTTAGGTGTGACTTTTTTATCTGGAGATATTTATTTTATCGACTATTTGCCGACGCATTTGAATCATAGTGATGTGATTATTACGGTATCTGTTGCACTAGTGATGAGCACTGTTGCAACTATTTACCCTGCGTGGCGAGCTACTAAAGTTAACCCAGCTCAAGTACTAGGGCAGATATAATAGCGAGGAGAACAAGCCAAATTTATTGGATATGGTTATTCTATATTAAAGAAAATTTGACGCAGTTATCGTGGTTATTGCGCTTTCCCAAAAGGCTTATCTATTGCGTTATTAATTTTTATAAGGCTTCTAGACCGGACTTGAACCTTCGAATAACGCAGGGGCAGTTACCAAGAATGACCATTATCTTCAGTCAATACCTTGAATATAAACCTTTTAATTCCAGCTAAATGATCAATTATTTAATGGACTGGGTACACCCCTAATTTAACGGTTTTTATTCCGGAGTTTCCATTGCTTTTTAACGTTATATCGCCATAACCATTGAATGCCAAAATACCCTAGCGTTGAAAAAGTTACCGCCAATACACTACAACCTAAGATAAAAGCAGGCCCAATAGTAGAAACACTTTCAACGACCCATTGCCAGGACGCTTCAAAGTAAAACTCACTGTCACTGCCGCCTACTAGCCAACTTCCAACCAACCAACATGAATAGAAAATTGCTGGCATGGTCAATGGGTTGGTGATCCAAACTAAGGCAACGGACAACGGAAGATTTGCATGTACTATAATAGATATACCTGCTGCGAGCACCATTTGAAATGGCACAGGAATAAAAGCAAAGAAAAGACCAACAGCAAAAGCTTTGGCAACAGAGTGACGGTTCAAATGCCATAAGTTTGCATTGTGCAATAGGTCACCAAAAATCTGCAAATGCTTATTGTTTTTGATGGTGTGATGATCAGGCAAAAGCCTCTTAATGGTTTTTTTAGGCATAAACTATCACAAGTAAAGGGAATCAATCACCATGGAACGGTGGATCTTAAGCTTCTTTGTAGGCGCTATTTTGTCACTTTTTAGCCCTATAGTACCAGCGCTTTTTTACAAAACTTTACTCTTGCTCATTGCTTTGATGTTTTTATCATTCAAATCACACCGTGTCGTACTGAGTTTCGCGTTTGGCGTTTTATGGGTATGGCATCAAGCGGATCAATTACAAGGGGTATGGCAAAGTAACCAGTTAGATGACAATACTGTTTATCAGCAAACTATTGATACCAAACTATCTATTCGCTCTATCATTGATACCAATACTGATAATCCGATACAGCAGAGTCCCGCTCGTTTTTATGCAGAGCTGTTGTCAATAAACGGAACTAAATTGAATGTTCCTGTGACAGTCAGATTGACTTGGAAAGATGCTCTACCAATTAAACAGGGTAATGTTCTGCAATTAAAGCTCAAATTAAAACCTAGCCATAGCTTGGCCAATATAGGCAGTTTTGATTATAAACAGTGGCTATTAACCAAGGGGGTGATAGCAACCGGTTATATTAAAAGGGATGAGGGCAATCGTATTGTGTCAAAAGGGCTAGACACAAGGCAAAGACTTTACGACCAATACCGAATATTACTCGGTGAACATAAGTTATCACCTCTGATTCTGGCATTAACTTTCGGTGAACGACACCTTTTTGAGCAGGTGCACTGGACTGTCTTAAGGAAGACAGGGACCCAACACCTGATGGCCATATCAGGGTTACATATAGGCTTAGTTTTCGCCCTGGCATTTCTATTGGTTCGCGCTCTTTTATATGTGTTTCCTGTGCAGATCTTAAACGATAGATTAAAAGCACAATTAATGACTTTAAATGTTCAACCTGTATTGCTCGTAAGTAGCTTCTTGGTTGCACTAGGCTATGCGTATTTGGCCAACCTAAGTATCCCAACACTTAGAGCATTAACTATGCTCGCGGTATTTATTTTCGCTAAAATTTGTTGCTTACACTTATCTATGACACGACTTATTTTGCTCTGTCTTTTATTTGTTGTGTTATTCGAGCCGTTAAGTCTATTAAGTCCTAGTTTTTGGTTATCATTTAGCGCGGTCGTCATTATTGTTCTTTGTGTCTGGCGATTCAGTCACCTACTTAATCAAAATAATAGGTTTTGTCGGTATTTATTGACATTAACAGTGTTACAGGTCGGCTTGATATTATTGATGATGCCATTAAATGCCATGGTGTTTGGCCAAGTATCAGTCGTTGCTATTGTTGCTAACTTTATTGCTGTACCTGTCGTAAGTTTATTGTTGATGCCGATTCTGCTGCTATCCATGTGTTCAATTGTATTCAACCTGCCAGTGACTGGCTGGCTAGTTAATATTGGGCTCATGCTGTTTGAGCAGCTATGGCTATTCCTCAACTATTTAGCTAGCCAAACGCTGTCTAATGTTGAGCTAACGGTCACTCAGCAACTATTGATGATTGTGGTTGCTTTATTAATGCTAGCATTATTACTTAAACCTATTCAGATTAAGAGCAGATTGCTGATAAAGGTAGGTGTGCCAATGCTGTTTGCGCTTAGTTCGCTTGCTTTTGTTAAAGTAGAGCAGGATAAATGGCGATTGGTTGTTTTAGATGTTGGACAGGGACTTTCGGTGCTCATTGTCAAAAATGGTCGTGCCATTTTATATGATACAGGCGCTAGCTACCCGTCAGGATTTAATTTAGCTGAAGCAGCGGTGCTACCCTATTTAGCATCTCAAAATATTGAAAAAATAGACTATTTATTCATTAGTCATAGTGATAACGACCATGCTGGCGGTTTAAATCATTTACTGGCTAAATTTAATGTTGAAATCGTTGTGGCTAATGAAACTGACCACCACGAATTAACAACATTTTCAAACAAAAGAAAGCGTAACCAAAACGTCGAGTTACGCGTAGAAACTTGCAAGTCAGGACAACAATGGCACTGGCAAAACCTAGCTGTTTCTGCGTTACATCCAACTAAAGTCGTTGGCCAAGATAACGATGATTCTTGTGTGTTGCATATTTCCGATGGCAACCACAGTATGCTTTTAACCGGTGATATTTCGCGCAAAATAGAGCGTAAACTTGCTGCTCAAGTTCAGTATGGCAATGTTGATATTGTTGTTGCGCCACATCACGGCTCTAAAACCTCTTCAAGTAAAGCGTTTATCGATTGGGCTGCTCCGCGTTACTCAGTGTTTAGTGCCGGCTTTATGAATCGTTGGCACATGCCTAATGCGGAAGTTTTATCTCGATATAGGCAATCGGGAGTCGAAACGTTGAATACTGCTGAGTCTGGCATGGTTCAGTTCATCTTCAATAATAATCATATTGAAATTGTTCGGTATCGCACTGATATCAAACCTTACTGGTTTGCAAATTAGCTTAAAATGAATTTTATCAGTCGCTCTAATAGCAATTGTCAGGTGCTTTACTTGGTCAACGGACGTTTTAAGGCTAGAATATGCAAGCAATTAATAATTCGAAATTTTCATAGAGCCCTGCATGCAAGACACACCTGAAGTTTCCACATGGAAAAATTTTAAACGCCTAATGCAATTTGCTAAGCCTTATAAGGCGGCATTTATTGTCGCTATTGTTGGTATGTTAGGTTATGCAGCGGTAGATAGTTATTTTATTTCTAATTTACAACCCCTGATTGATGAAGGACTGACCGGTAAAAATCCTAACATCATGAAATGGGCGCCTGTTTTCGTTATTGTCATGTTTATTATTCGCGGTATCTGCCATTTCATTGGTAATTATTGTTTGGCGTGGGTTGGTAATAATGTTGTCGAAGATTTAAGACAAAATTTATTTGATCATATTATGGCGATGCCGGTTAAATATCATGATAAAGAATCAACTGGAACCCTGATTTCTAAACTCACTTTTGACACCGAACAAGTGTTAAGTGCGACCAGTAAAGCGTTACTCACTCTTGTTCAACAAGGTGCTTTTGTAACTGGTTTGCTGATTGTTATGTTTTATCACAGTTGGCAATTGTCAGCGATTTTCTTTGTCTTAGTGCCGGTTATTGCGGTTATTGTTAATTATGTTTCTAAACGCTTTCGCGCGGTCAGCAAAAAAATCCAAGAAAGTATGGGGGTTGTAACAACCGCAGCAGAACAAACCTTTAATGGCCATAAAGTTATCCTTACTTTTGGTGGTCAAACGAGGGAGAGTGAGCGGTTTGCCAAGATAAATAAACACAACCGCCAGCAGCGCATGAAAATGGTCGCGACGAAATCAGCAAGCGTACCTATTATTCAAATCATCGCGTCATTGGCTTTAGCCTGTGTGCTTTACATGGCTACTTTAGACTCAATTAAAGAAACCTTAACACCAGGCGCGTTTGTTAATGTTTTAGGTGCGATGATGATGTTGCTTCGTCCATTAAAGTTGTTAACGACGGTCAACAGTGAATTTCAAAAAGGCATGGCAGCCTCAACCAGTATATTTAAAGTACTTGATGAAGCGACTGAAGTGGATACGGGCACGGTGGCGATTAAAAAATCGAAAGGTGTTGTTGAATTTAACAATGTTAATTTTGGTTACGATGGTGACGAAAATCTTGCGCTTAAAAACCTTTCTTTTAAGGCTAACGCAGGCGAAAGTGTTGCGCTAGTCGGTCGTTCAGGTAGTGGTAAATCAACCACTATTTCTTTGTTATTACGGTTTTATCAAGCACAAGCTGGACAGGTGCTTATTGACGGAATAGATATCAAAGATTACAAACTTGCTGATTTGCGTGACCAGTTTGCCTACGTATCACAGAGTGTCGTGTTGTTTAACGACTCGATTGCCAACAATATTGCCTATGGTCGACCCGATGCGACCCGAGAAGAAATTATTGAAGCGGCGAAAAATGCTCATGTTTTAGAGTTTGCACAGACCATGTCAGAAGGGCTCGATACCAATATTGGTGATAATGGCGCCTTGTTATCCGGTGGTCAGCGTCAACGCGTCGCTATTGCTCGGGCGTTACTGTGCGATGCGCCGTTTTTGATTTTAGATGAAGCGACCAGTGCATTGGATACCGAATCAGAGCGACACATTCAAGATGCCTTGCAAGTATTACAGCAAAATAGAACCTCTATTGTTATTGCTCATCGTCTGTCTACCATTGAAAAAGCCGATACCATTTTGGTCATGGACCAAGGTGAAGTGATAGAGCAGGGAAGTCATCAATCGCTACTTGCCAAATATGGCGCGTATGCTCAGTTACATAAATTTCAATTCGGACAATAGTTAATTATGCGTCTGATTGAGAAAGTTTGGTTTCAAGGGCATAACGCTAAATGGTGGTTAGTTCCACTATTGTTGCCGATGACTGTACTTTTTTTTCTAATTTCGTGGATCAGACGCTTTGCTTTTCGAATTGGCATTAATAAAAGCATTGATGTTAAGACTCCGGTAATTGTGGTTGGAAACATTGGCGTTGGTGGCAATGGTAAAACCCCTCTTGTTATTCATTTGATTGAACTGTGTCGACAGCAAGGTTTAAACCCCGGCGTACTTAGTCGTGGTTATGGTGGTAGATTGCCCAGCAATAAACATTATCCTCTGACGTTAGATCAATACACGCCAGTTGAACAAACCGGCGATGAACCGTTTTTAATTTATCATCGTTGCCAAGCGCCCGTTGTCGTTGGGCCAGATCGCGTTGCAAGCGCAGAACAATTAAAACAATTGGGTTGTAACGTTATTATTGCCGATGATGGGTTGCAGCATTACCGATTAAAGCGAGACTGCGAAGTCATTGTTGTCGATGGTAAACGAGGATTTGGTAACGGCTTTCTATTGCCTGCAGGGCCACTTAGAGAAGGTCAGTGGCGTTTGTCCACGTCAGATCTTGTTGTTGTTAATGGAGAAAATAAGGTTGGCTTAGTCCCACCTTATGCACAAATGTCTTTGCAGGCTACGCAAGTTGTTAATTTAAAGACTGGTGAAAAACTGCCTGTAGCAAAGTTTGTCCAGAGCACACCTAACATCAATGCACTTGCAGGTATAGGTGATCCGCAGCGCTTTTTTGACACCCTGATAACGTGCGGTTTTGAATTAGCATCACAAAAAAGCTTTAATGACCATCATCACTTTTCTATCGTTGATTTTAGCGAAATAGAACCAACTATGCCCTTGTTAATGACAGAAAAAGACGCGGTCAAGTGTCGACGTTTTACTAAAGACAATTGGTGGTATATTAGTGTTTCTGCCTGCTTTACCGAAGAAGGTGAGATTCAATTGGTAAAAGCGATACAAAGCACAGTAATTTCTTAAAATGCAAGAATAGCTGTTGTTAAACCTTATTAATGGTGATTCAACAGGTTATACTTAATTAAATTAAAAATATAACGATTAAAAGAGTAGTAGTTATGGCATTTGATATTAAATTAATGGAAATTTTGGCTTGCCCTGTATGTAAAGGTAAGTTGGATATCGATAAAGATAAAAAAGAGTTAATCTGTAAATTTGATCGCATTGCGTACCCTATTGAAAAGGATATTCCTGTGCTTTTAGAAAATGAAGCGCGTCGTCTGACAGAAGAAGATTTATAACCATGTCTTTTGTTGTTGTTATACCCGCACGCTACGAGTCATCTCGGTTACCAGGTAAGGTATTAGCTGAAATCGATGGTAAACCGATGATCCAATGGGTGGTTGAAAAAGCGATAGCCAGTGGCGCAGCCCGAGTCATTGTGGCAACTGACAACGATAAAGTTGAGCAGGCAGTCAATGCTTTTGGTGGTGAAGTGTGTAAAACACGTGCCGATCATCAATCAGGTACCGAACGATTGGCTGAAGTTATGGAGACATATCAGTTTGCTGATGATCAGATCATTGTTAATGTCCAAGGCGATGAGCCGTTTATTCCATCGAATAATATTGCTCAAGTCGCGAAAAATTTAGCCAGCCAGAATAAAGCGGATATGGCTACCTTGGCAGTCAAAATCACCACGGTTGAAGAAGCGTTTAACCCCAATGCAGTGAAAGTTTTGTGTGATAAAGAGGGCTATGCGCTGTATTTTACTCGCGCAACTATCCCATACGACAGAAAGCGCTTCTTAGGAACAGAAAATATCAACGAGATCGGTGACTTCTACCTACGTCATATTGGTATTTATGCGTATCGGGCTGGTTTTATTAAAAAATATGTCGCTTGGCCAGCTAGCCAACTCGAGCAGATTGAGTCTTTAGAGCAACTTAGAGTGCTATGGCAAGGTGAGAAAATTCATGTGGATGTTGCGTCGCATAATTTGCCCGTAGAAGGAGTTGATACTCCTGAAGATTTAGAAAAAGCTCGTACCTATGCTGCAACACTAAAATAGCAAGCATTACTAAAAGCAACTAAGTCCTGTAACTAGCAACAGGACTGACTTATCGTCGAACGCTTATTTAACGCTTAGCTAATATACTATCTAAATGATTGGCAAATGCCTGACGGTCGCTTTGGCTTAGCGCTGGTGGACCGCCCGTTTGAACGCCACTCGCGCGCATTGTATCGTAGAAATCTCTGATATTGAGGCGTGACTTAATATTGTGCTTGGTAAACAATTCTCCGCGCGGGCTCAATGCTATTGCTCCTAGTGTTATCACTTCGTCCGCCAGCGGGATGTCTTGTGTGATCACCAAGTCATTTGCTTCTACCCGTTTAACGATTTCGTTATCGGCGACATCAAAACCAGAGCTGACCTGCATAAAGCGAATATTTGGTGAAGGCGGCACTTTTAATGTGTGATTGGCGAGTAGGGTTGTTGAGACTTTAGTGCGATCAGCCGCTTTAAAAATGATGCTCTTGATAACGCTTGGACAAGCGTCGGCATCTACCCATATTTTCATTTAATCCTGTACCTCAAAATGCTGTGTAAAGCTAAAAGCTTCCGGTGTGTCGCCATGTTGCCTTAAACGGTTAAGTTTTTCTATACCTTGTTCAACCGTCGGTCGGTCATCAGGGTTTATCCACCAAAGCACATAAGTGGCTTGTGTTGGTTTTTTAAACCATTGCGCTTTCTTTTTAAAAAAATTGACATGATCGGTTTTGAACATAAAGTGCTTTAAGGCGTCAATATCACGCCAAACGGATAAATTGACTATGGTATTAGGATTATTAATCTCCTCAATACTTGTTGTGCTATCTGAGTCATCCTTTAGCCGCCAGATAAAACCTTGATGCTGTTCCGCAATCGAATTAATTCTATCTAGGTTATCGACAAACGCGCGCAGTAATGGACTATCTAAAGGTGCTTTAGCGGTAGCAATGTTTAGCTGTGCGAGTACTTTTTTCATTTTAGGACTCCTGCTCAAGTCTTTTATTTTGAATTAAATCGATAATCTTTTTGAACCTCGACAACTTGGATCTGATACGTGCTATACCATTTTTCTTGTCCTAGTTTCTGTGCCATTAAATGCGTCACGTCCTGTTTCCAATTTTTAATGTCATCAAGTGAATTCCAATAGGAAATGGCGATTTCTTTATTACCCTCGGTAACGGCAACAAAGTCGAGACAGGCATATTTATCGAACGCAATTTTTCTCAATTTTTCAACCATTTCACTATAAGCAGGTTCTAGATTCTTGGTGGTTGCTCTAAATATAACAGCGTACATCTCAGGTCCAGTGGGTTTATTTAAAGATAACTGTAGCGTTTATGTCTTATTAAGCCAACTAAACGATCAAATGTTAACCTTTGATCTGACTTTGTTTATCAGTAAAAATATGTAAACTTGAAGCTACTGATATAGAGCAGTGTTGGATATGCATATAAATAAAGATCAACCACCGCTAGGGTCTGTTGATCTTTCGAGATGACTTTTGCAGCAGTTTGTTGGGTATTTATACAAGGCAGAGCCTTTGTCATGCGGTTATTCCACATAAAAAGGCGATAAAGACTTTATGCTCCTGCAAAGTCACCTTACCCCACGTCCATGTGAGGCAACGCCGTAAAAATGACCAACAAACACTGTCCGAAGGATCCGGCTAAAAGCGCCTTACTCTTTGTTAAGTAGTATTTGCTTAGAATGACTAGGCTACACACTACTTGCCTCGACTAAAACGCTTTTATCTCGAACAAAATTTAACCGCGAAAGATCAACAGACCCTAATACGCAAGGAATTAAAATGACTAAAAATGTTGTGATCACAGGATCTAATCGAGGAATTGGTTTGGCGATGGCCACTCAATTGAAACACCAGGGTGACCGAGTTTATGCTTTATGTCGCCAATCGTCTGCGGCACTGGATAACCTAGGTGTCAATGTTATCGCCAATGTCGATGTGAGCACGGATGACGGCATTAATACAATGGTTAGTGCATTGTCAGGGCTAAGTATCGATGTACTTGTTTGTAATGCCGGTATCTTAAGAGATGAGTCTTTGCAACAGCTCAACCTTGAGACGATTCGAGCGCAGTTTGAAGTCAATGCCTTGGCCCCTATTAGAGTAGTATCTGCACTAGAACAGCAATTAAACCATGGCGCTAAAATTGCCATGATTACTTCCCGTATGGGTTCTATTACTGATAATGACTCCGGTGGTCGCTATGGCTATCGTATGTCTAAAGCCGCACTCAACGCGGCGTCTATGTCATTAGCTCATGACTTGGCTGCTCGACAAGTAGCGGTAGGTATCTATCATCCCGGTTATGTGCAAACCGATATGGTCAATCATGGTGGAGATATTTCTGCGGATGAATCCGCTTCACGCTTAGTTAACTTGATTAACCAGTTAACACTTGAACAAAGTGGTATTTTTAAGCATTCCAATGGGCAAATACTCCCTTGGTAGCTACATCATGAATAACCCGCTTTATGTCAAAATATGGCGAACCGTGCAGCTGATCCCAGCAGGTAAGGTCGCTTGCTATGGGCAAATAGCCGATCTTGCCGGTCTGCCTAATCGAGCAAGGCTAGTTGGGAAAGCATTAGGCAAACTGCCAGACCAAGGTTTTCAAGGTCAAGCGGTGCCTTGGTTTCGAGTGATTAACTCACAAGGAAAAATTTCATTCCCAGTCGCCAGTGATGACTTCGAACGCCAAAAGCATCAACTTCAAGAAGAAGGAGTCGTTGTCATTGGCGCTCGTATCAAACTAAAGGAATTTCAATGGCAGCCAGACCTTGCTGAACTGCTGTTTCAATTGGAGTACTGATGCGTTTTAACTACTATAGCTGGTACTTATCTAATAGCCCTAACACCTGTGCTTGCGAAAGTTGGCTCGCACAACTATAACTGTCGGCTAATTCACTGAGTAATTGCTCATGTTTTTTACCTAATGCAAATGCCTCACTATAGGGGCGGTGTTCGAACATCACCATGGCATATCGCGGGGTAAACCTTGTTGGAAACCATTCTTGAATTTTGAAGGCAAATTCCTTTTTAAGCAAAAAATCGTGTTGTCTGACACTGTCTCGCATTTCCACATAGTTTTCTAACGCCATATCAGCGATCGCATCGGCATTCAGTTTGCGCTGTTCAGTGACAGATTGAAATAATTGCTGCCAGTTGAGTTCGTAAGCCTGCTCAGCAGGGGGCAACAAGGAATCAAAACTACCACAATCTTCAAAGCCGCAATTCATCCCCTGGCCGTGAAAAGGCACTATCGCATGTGCTGCATCGCCAATAATTAAGGCTTTATCTTGATAATGCCAAGGATGACATTTAATTGTCGCCAGTTTGCCGGTTGGATTTTGTTGATAAGCATTGACGAGATCATCCAATAACGGCTTTATATCAATGAAATGATGATCAAAGAATTGATTGATTTCTTTATCAGTTTTTATGCTGCTAAAACTGGTATAACCCTGATTGGGCATAAATAGAGTGACAGTAAAACTGCCGTCTAGGTTGGGCAGGGCGATCAGCATGAATTCGCCTCTGGGCCATATATGTAAAGCATTCTTATTTAATTTATGTTCGCCGTTATTGTTGGCTAAAATAGTCAGTTCTTTATAACTATGGTCAAGAATATCTTCGCTTAAAACAGCTTGTGTCGCGTGATTAATCGCTTGTCTAACTGGTGACCTTGCGCCATCAGTGCCAATTAGTTGGCTAAATACATAGCTGATATCTGTGCCATTAGAAGATGTTAAATCTGGGGTAGTTGTTCGGGTTAAACTTAGCGTATTGCTATTAAAATCAATATCATTGACTCTATGTTCGAAGTGAAACTTTACCTTGCCAGTGTTTTCCGCCTGAGTCATTAAGTAGCTGTTTAACTGGCCGCGGGAGATAGAGTAAATGACCTCTTGCTCAGTCTGACCATATTGCTGAAAACTGCTTTCTTCTCCATCAATATGTACCATGCGACCGGACATGGGGATCAGCATTTTTTTTATATCGGCCATTAAACCTAAATCTTGAAGCGGTTGAATGCCTCGGTTTGCAAGCGCGAGATTAATTGAACGGCCCGCAGAAATATCAACCTTACGCATATCGGGTCGAGATTCAAAAACATCAACCTGATAGCCTTTTTTAGCTAGCATTAAAGCAAGTAAAGAGCCAACTAACCCCCCACCGACTAGGGTGACAGTAGTTGGTGTAGCCTTATTGTCTAAGGTCATGCTAAACACTCCTTTAAAAGTCGAACAAAATGAAAACAGTCTTCGAATGTATTGTAAAGCGGCACTGGAGCAACACGGATGACATTGGGCTCGCGCCAGTCGGTGGTAACACCTTTAGCTTCCAGGGCATCGAACATGACCCTGCCGTCAAGATGTCTATTATTAGCGTCTAAGTTGATCATAACCGACAACTGGCAGCCGCTTTCAGACTCACTTTCTGGCGTGATAATAACAATTCTTTGACCAAGTTCGTGATTAAGCAGTGCACGCAAGTATTGGGTCATTTTGACTGACTTTGCTCGTAAAGGTTTTATTCCGCCAGCAAGTGCGATAGTTTCGAGCGAGCCTCTAACGGCGGCCAAACTCAGCACTGGCGGGTTAGACAGCTGCCAGCCTTCAGCGGTAGGGATTGGCTTGAATTTGTTTTCCATTTTAAAACGAGTTGACTTGTCGTGTCCCCACCAACCAGCAAAACGAGTGAGCTCTGGATTTTTGACATGTTGTTCATTAACGAAACAACCAGCAACAGAGCCAGCACCACTATTTAAATATTTGTAACTGCACCAGCAAGCAAAGTCGACTTGCCATTGGTGAAGCTCAAGCTCAATGTTACCAACGGCGTGTGCTAAATCAAAACCGACGGTGATCCCTTTAGCATGAGCTTTTTCAGTAATAGTTTTCATATCAAGCACTTGGCCGGTGTAATATTGGACGCCGGGTAATAAGAGCAGGGCGATTTCATCACCATGTTGCTCTATCATCTGATATAAGTCCTGATGATTTAATAGCTCTTCACCGGAGCGAGGTCGCCATAGCATCATATTGTCTTCGACATCTTGATGATGGTGTTTTAACTGTGATTCAACCGCATAATGATCAGAGGGAAAGGCGTGATCTTCAATCAGAATTTTAGTCCGTTTGCCGTGAGGTTGATAAAAGCTCGTCATCATTAAATGTAAGTTTGCCGTCAGGGAGTTCATCATGACCACTTCTTCAGGCTTAGCACCGACTAGCTGACTGCAATGTTCGGTTAAAAATTCATGATAGGGTAACCAAGGGTATTCGCCCTCAAAATGTCCTCTAACGCCTCGTTCCTGCCACGAGTCGAGCACCTCCATGACCGCTTCTTTGGCTAATATCGGTTGTAAGCCTAAAGAATTGCCGGTGAAGTAAAATTCGTCTGCGCCATTTTTTTGCTTGGGAATAGCGAAATGCTCACGCATATAGGCTAGTGGATCATTGTTATCAAGTTCTTGTGCAAATGCTAACGTTGTATTCATTGTTATTATTCTTCTATTGAGTATTGGCTAGAGGGAGTCGGTGCTGCAAAGTAAAATACCGGTTTAGATGGGGTTGCATCGTTCTCAAACGCCGTAAGCTGAAGGTTGATAAAGTAAAACCCATCATCGAGTTGGTCGTCAAAAAATGCCAGTTCAGTGATGGTTTTATTAATCAAACTATAGGTGGTTGGCTGATGTTGACCTTCAATCACTTGCCAGAATAAGTGGTGGCAGGTCAGCAAACCATCGTCATGCAGTCGGTCAATGGAGGGTAGGTCGACCAGCAAATGTTCAACGCCTCGCTCATTAAGATACTGTATTGCTTCTCTTGTAAAAAATGCAGGTTGGTTTGCTTGGTCATATACTTGTGATTTTTTAGCAAGGCTATTAGGAAGCGTTCGAATAGCAACACTTTGTAATTGCTCATTGTCTATATTCGCTAAATGCTCATCAAGCTGTGCTCTGGTGATCACTTGATCGCCCTGTTGAAATGAAGGCGTGTACTCGTCTTGAGTATTCATTGCTGGCGTCGGGGTGACTGAGATTAAGGTACAAGGCATTAATGCTGGCGGTGTAATTTCACCAATCGCTAATGATAGCTCTGCTGAAGCATCGCAAATATGTTGAATTGACTCTGTATGAGTGCCGTTACAATGTGGGTTAAAGTTAAGTTCGTTGACGTTACAACTGCCGCCTTGCTCGGTGTCACCAATAAATCCGTCCACTTGCATCGGTGCTTTGGTCGCAAAATCAGCGCTGAAGTGATTGGGTTGATACTGATCAAATGTCTGTGCGATGGCGACTGAAATTGGATGGCCCAAATTTACTGCATACGAGCAGTTGCCGAGCTCAATAGTTAGCTTCATAAGAACTGCTCCTTAGTCAACCCGAGCCAATTCAAGGCACTACCATGAAGTAATTGTGCGTTTATATCGTCATTATATCCAGCTGACTCGATCAGTTTGCCAGGCGAGAGCTCACCAAGTGGGAAGGGATAATCAGTGCCCAACGCCAATTGAGATGGTCCCATTAACGCCAATAAATAATCAAGTGCAAGTTTGTCATGAACAAGGGTATCTAAATATATATGTTTGAGAAACTCCCGAGGATTAATGTCACAATCAATGGCACACAGATCAGGACGCACATTAAAACCGTGCTCTATTCTGCCTATGGTCGCTGGAAATGACCCACCACCATGGGCAAAGGCGACCTTAAGTTTGGGTAAACGAGCGAGGACACCACCAAAAATCATCGAACAGATCGCCAGGCTAGACTCTGCTGGCATACCTACTAGCCAAGGGAGCCAGTAATTGGGCATTTTTTCTTTGGCCATCATATCCCAAGGGTGGATAAAAATACTGGCGCCGAGGTCTTGTGCAGCTTCAAAAATAGGAAAAAGGTTATCGTCATCTAAGTTCCAATCATTGATATGAGAGCCTATTTGCACGCCAACTAAGCCAATATCATTGACACAGCGTTCTAGTTCTTTGATGGCTAAATCTGCTGATTGCATCGGTAATGTGCCTAGGCCAACAAATCGTTTCGGATGATCGTTAACTAGACCGGCGATATGGTCATTTAAAAACATCGACAAATCGAGCGTGTCTTTAGGTTTAGCCCAGTAATTAAACATGACAGGTACGGTAGACAGCACTTGTACATCAACGTTATGCTGCGCACAGTCATGCAGACGAGCTTTAGGCTCCCAGCAATTTTCTTCTATTTCTCGAAAAAACTTTTCATCCATCATCATCCGAGCACAGCCACATTTATGGTGGTCGAGGTGGATGAAGCCGCCGTAACCGTATTTTTCCCGTAAGTTAGGCCAAGTTTTTGGCAGAATATGGGTATGTATATCTATCTTTAACATCTCTGCTCGCCCTTATGAACCTGACTTAGACATCACCGTACCGCACTTTTCACAGGTGCAGTTGTTGATGTCATTGAAAAAGTTGTTGAAGACTTTTGGTAAATCAGTCTCGATGTTATCAAGGCTGAAGGCTTCTCGGTATAGGGGATGTTGGCAATGCTTACAGAACCACTCGAGCGCATCTTGTTGGCCTGATGCTCTTTTTTGTTCAACCACCATGCCGATGCTGTTTTCCATGCGTTGGGGAGAATGAAGCACTTTGGGCGGCAGCAGGAATATTTCACCCGCTTTTATCGAGATGTCTTTAAAATCGCCATCATCAATAATCTTTAAGACCATTTCACCCTCTAGTTGATAAAAGAGCTCTGGCGTTTCATTGTAGTGATAATCACTTCTATTATTTGGGCCGCCTACGATCATCACGATAAAATCGCCTTGCTCAAAAATTTGCTTGTTACACACCGGTGGTTTTAAATGCTCGCGGTGCTCTTCTATCCAGGAAAATAAATTAAAAGGCATGCTATATGAGGTTGTCATTATTAATCCTTAGCTTGTTCTGGCAGGGCGGCAATACATTTAAGCTCTATCGCGATTGGCGTCGGTAATTTACTAATTTCAACTGTCGTTCGGCAAGGTTGATTGTCAGCAAAATATTGTGCGTAAATTTCATTATAGATAGCAAAATCATCATCCATATTGGTGAGGAATACGGTAACATCGACTAAATCCATCCAGTGGGCACCTGACGCTTTAAGTATGGCTTTTATATTTTGAAAAACGCTATGACACTGCGCCGCTATGTCATAATCTATAATCTGACCATTTTTATCTAAGGTCACGCCGGGAATGTCACTGGTGCCTGCTTTTCGAGGCCCAACACCTGAGAGAAAAAGTAGGTTGCCTACGCGTCGTGCATGAGGGTACAGACCAACAGGTTTTGGGGCTTCACTGGCGTGAATTGATTGAGTGGTGTGTTCATTTTTCATTATTATTATCCTTAACGAAACATTTTTTGTTTCAGTCATGCATCCGCTTAAACAGCATGACGAGATTAATCAAGATTAAGCTCAATTGATAATATCGAGCTATTTGCATAATTAAGTGCAAAAAGGCGATCAAACGTTGAGAGGTGACATAAGAAATAGCGATAGCTATCACTTTGTCTTGACCAGAAATTCAGTCTTGACCGGAAATTCGGTTAATTAGGCGTCCATTTGCACCCTTGCGAGCTCGCAAAGATAGCACCTGATGATTTGAATTTATAACAAGTTAAACTCATGGTTTAGTGTTGTTCTACGTTAATTAAGTTCAGAAGATTATTCATATTTTATACAAACATTTTTCGGTTCAGTAAAGAACCTCATGGCCTCAATACCACCTTCACGGCCAACGCCAGAATGGTTCATGCCGCCAAACGGGGTCCGTAAGTCTCGATGTAGCCAACAATTTACCCAAACAATGCCAGTGTTGATTTGCTCTGCTAAACGGTGTGCGCGACTCAGATTAGCGGTCCACAAGGTCGCTGCTAGACCATAATCACTTTCATTCGCTAATGTTAGCGCATGGACGTCATCGTCAAACGGTTGAATAGTCACTACGGGGCCAAAAATTTCTTCTTGGTTGCATCTGGCTTGGTTATCTAACCCTTCTATGACGGTCGGTGCAATAAAATAGCCATCGCTACATCGGTTTTTTCCTTTAACCGCAACGCCACCGGTTAATATAGTGCCACCTTCCTGCTGAGCGAGCTGAATGTAATCGATAATTTTTTGATGATGAACTTTTGAGACAATAGCGCCCATCTGACAATCTTCTTTGAGTGGATCACTGGGACTGATTTGTTTAACTTTTTCAGTAAAGGCACGTTTAAACTGATCGTATATACTGCGCTGAATATAAATTCGTGAAGCACATAAACATATTTGGCCTTGGTTGGCGAAACTTGCTCGGACGATTTCATCTACTGTTTTGTCAAAGTTGCAATCCTCAAAAATCAACGCGGGGTTTTTCCCTCCCAATTCTAAGGATAACTTTTTAAAAGTTGGTGCTACTTGGGTAGCAATAGCTGCTCCTGTTGACGTACCGCCAGTAAAGGATATCGCTTTAATCTTTGGGTGATTACAAATGGCCGGTCCTATCTTGGCGCCAGTTCCGTGCAGTATATTTAAAACCCCCTTTGGCAGGCCGACCCTTTGGCAAACTTCTCCCAACATATAGGCGGTTTGCGGGGTAATTTCCGATGGCTTAGCAATAACACAATTTCCTGAGGCTAGCGCTGGCGCTATCTTCCAGGTAAACAGATAAAGCGGCAGATTCCAGGGTGAAATACAGCCGACAATGCCAATCGGTTGGCGCAGGGTATAGTTAATTGAATCATTTGCTACGGCATGAGATTCACTGGCAAATTGTGAGCAAGCATGGGCAAAAAACTTAAAATTACTGGCCGCTCTAGGAATATCGACAGCACGCGCTAGCGATATTGGTTTACCGTTGTCTTTAGCTTCTGCTGATGCGAGTGGCTCGAGGTTACGCTCGATTTCTTCAGCTAAGTTAAACAATAACTTAGCGCGCTCTTCGTTAGGCATTGCTTTCCATAAGGGGAAGGCAGCTTCTGCAGCGGCGATAGCAAGTTCAACATCTTCATAATCACTATCCGGTATTGCCCCATAAACATGGCCTGTTGCTGGTTCAATATTATCAATATAGTGATCGTTAACCGGAGCAAGGAATTGCCCGTTGATAAAGTTGGCTATTTGAGTCATTTATTCTGTACTCATATACAGGCTATAAACATTGGGTTCTTCCGCCATCAACAGGCAGGTTGATGCCTGTAATATAGCCAGCGGCAGGTGAAGCTAAGAATCCTGCAGCAGCGGCAAACTCGCTTGGCTGTGCAAAACGCTTCATGGGAATAGTCGCTTTTTCATTTTCAGTCGCTTGCTCAAATGAAATGTTTTGCTTTTTGGCTTTGCCTGCAATGATAGCGTCTAAGCGTGCGGTAGCTGTCGCTCCAGGTAAAACGTTATTAACGGTAATGCCAAATTGACCTAATTCCCCGGCAAGGGTTTTTGCCCAACTTGCCACAGCACCTCTTATAGTATTTGAAACACCTAGTCCCATGATAGGTTGCTTTACTGACGTGGAGATTACGTTAATGATACGGCCATAGCCTCTTGTTTTCATTGCCGGAACGAGTGCCTGAACCAAACGATGATTGGTGACTAAATGAAGGTTAAATGCATTAACGAAATCGTCAGAGTCAGCGGTATGTGCAGGTCCAGGAGCTGGCCCGCCCGTATTATTAATTAAAATGTCATAGCCACCAAATTGCGCAACATCTTGAGTAATAACTGAGTCTACTTGATCTGGCTGAGAGAAATCGGCAATTAAAACGCGATGATTTTGCTGGCTAGCCGTATCAAGCTCTTGCACGACTTGCTGCAAGCTTTGCTCGTTTCGAGAAAACAAGGTGACCTCTGCGCCAAGGCTTGCAAGTTCTATCGCACAGGCTTTACCAATACCCTGACTGCTACCGCACACGAGCGCTTTTTTACCTTGTAAATTAATATCCATGGTGAACCTTTTATTATTATTGTTTGTTATGGGGCGTTGACCTTTCGAGATTTAAAATTGAATTCGCGAAGATTAACAAGCCCTAAAACTAAACGGATTTTATTTGTTTTATCACAGTAAATTTTTTTTTGTCAGCACTTTTAAGTTTTCTCCTATGCTCAAATAGTAAATATATTTTGACATCGAAGGACTTAACGCGATAATCAAAGGATGCTTAAGCGCTCGTCAGTTAGATATGAACCATCGAGTAGCGCTGACTTTATTGGACGGGAGTTTTCTTGCACATTTCATTTCTGAACAAAATATTGAATTGGAGTGCTTTATTGTTGATATTGCCATTAACAGTTTTTGCGAATGAGTCGCAACCTACTATTCACAACACTTGTAGTCGTGTTCCCAAGCAATGCTTAGTAGAGTTACCACAATATTTAACCTCTGTGCCTTTGCATAGCCGCGTTTGGTTTCAATATAAACTTTATCAACTTGATGCGCTTTTTGAATTACTTAAACTGGATGAACTGTTAGCAGAGGTCTCGCCATGGGTGAATGCTACCGATATCCCGCTAAAATTTAAGTTGTCCGTTCATATTTACTATGCAAAGTTAATGATGACAAACGGATCAAAAGATGAGGCGATAGTTTACCTTGAAAGAGCTATCACCATTTTAAAAGATGTCAATGAAGTGTCTCCTGACCCAATGTTAGAGATTCAAATTGCTAATAGCCTTAACTCTCTCGGCCGTTATCAGCAAGGCTATGATTTACTCAAACCACTGGAAACCAAATATCGAAACCGTCATATGCCTGAGTTCAAGCATGAGTTGTATGAAAACTTAGGACATTTCGCATACCGATTAGGTGATTTAGAGCAACACCTTAAATACCGGCTAGTCGCGGTTAAGTGGGCAAAAGAACTAGAAAATGAAGTTCAAGTGGCTATTGCTACATACAATGTTGCTCGAGCTTATCAGATGCTCAAAAATTATGATAAAGCCTTTGAGTACTTTTTGATTGCCGAACAGATTCAGGCAATGGGTGAAAATGATCAGAACATGATTAATTTTAGACGGGCTGAAATGTCGTTAGCTTTAGGAGATGTATCCAAAGCTCAAGTTTACTTTTCAAAAGTGGATACAAAAGGGCAGATTGCTAGTTATAACAGACTGTTTGAGCAATTAGCCGCAGATATTGATGCTGCAAAAGCCAATGAATAATCAGGTGGCATAAAAAAGCCCGGTGACAAGCCGGGCAAAAAAACTATTAAAGGGAGAAACTTTCTATTGGGAAGTTATTCAGCTTTTCCTTCTAGTAAGCTTTTACCATTGATTGCTATTTTTCGTGGTTTTAATGCTTCTGGAATTTCTCTTTCTAAATCTACGTGCAGTAGACCATTTTCCATGAAGGCACCAATCACCTTTACGTGATCACCGAGCTGGAACTTACGTTCAAAGTTTCTTTCTGCAATACCTTGATAAAGAAATTTTCTTTCGCCTTTATCAGTTATCGCTTTGGTGCCAGTGATAATTAAATTATTTTGTTTAGACTCAATGTCTAATTCTGTTTCAGAAAAACCAGCCACAGCCATTGTTATGCGGTATTTATCTTCCGCTAATGATTCGATGTTGTATGGAGGGTAAGATGATTGTTTCTCTGAGCGAGATGCTTTATCCATAAGACTAGCTAAGTGATCAAAGCCAATAAATGAACGGTATAGAGGGTTTAAATCTGTATTTGTACGCATAATTCATATCCTAATATTTTAAGCAATATGTTAATTCTTAACCTTTGTTGTTTATCTCAAAAACCGACTAGCGCGAATTTGAACATTAGACAACTTAGCCTAAGAGTGCCTTTCACTATTGAACAGGCAGTTAGTGTTTGTAGCCCCTAAGTAGGCAACTACAATTAAATTAATAAGGTCACAAAAACATTTTTCAAGGAATTAAATGAATATTTTTTACTTTTTCTGTAAATTAAGCATTATTGACCTAATGCAATGGACTTGCCCATGAAAAAAATAGCTTTAATAATTTTCGTTGTTTCCTCTCTTTTATCCCGTGTTTACGCGAATTGCCTACCAGAGAAACCGCAAACTAAAACCAAGCTCGCGTCAGCTATTGGAGTGATAGAAAACGCCAGTATTATTACTCGAGTTCCTCCTGCATATCCCGAAAAAGAAGCTAGATCAGGCAGAGATGGCTGGGTCAAGGCAAGTTATGTCATTGAACCTAACGGTGAAACGAGCAACATTTTGATCGAGGACTCGTCTGGCAGGAAGGGTTTTGAAAAAGAAGCAAAAAGAGCTATTTCACGTTGGCGCTTTAATCCGGCAATAGAAAATGGTCAACCGATTCAACAATGTCAGAATAATGTTCGATTAGTTTTTAAGATGAATAACCGAGGCAAGGGCGTTTCGCGCAAATTTATGGCTTTATATAAGGATTTTGCCAAAGCGCTAGATCAAAAACATAGCGATGATATAGCAAAATATGCCCCCAGAATGTTAAAACATACAGTATACGCGGCGACAGAAAGCTATTATCAGTTTTCAATTCTAGCGGATTATTATCAGTGGCTAGGAGACAAACAACAACAGTTAATGTATTTGAACAAAGCTATAGCCTTCGCCGGTAGTAGGGGACTATATGCTCGTGTGGAAGCCAGTCAGCATGAAAGTGACATATTATCAGAGCAAGGCTCAACAAGTTTAAGTGAGGCAGATAAATTTGCCATTCAGCAGATATATCCGGTTCTGTACAAGAAGCTCGTTTTAACATTAGAGCTTGAGTTAATCGGGCAAGCCTTGTATTCATCAGAGAAACTTAGTTTGATTGCTCCTAATGGAGAATTTAGAGAGATGTTTGAACTGCAAACACAAACACTGCAGCAGCATGTCGCTTCAAATAAGATTATCAAAACCAAGGGCGTATTAAGTCAAAAAGCAATGTGGAACTACTACTTATTAAGGAATCAATTTTCTTTTGTTGAGGTAGAAGGTACTTTGCATAGCCTCGATGTGCGCTGTCAAAATAAAAGACACCTTTATACGGTTAATGAACAATCGACTTGGACCATTCCTAAGGCATGGAAAAACTGTAGCTTGTATATTAATGGAGAGCCCAATACGACATTTAGTCTAGTTGAATACTCTAGTGGCGATAATACCGCTAATATCCGATAAAAAAATGGGTGTAAAAATAAATTGGATTTTGTGTAATAAAATTTAATTCAGGATGACTACTAGATTAAGTTCAAATAAAACAACTAAAGTGTAAAGGGAGCATCCTATGGAATTTATTCAACTGATTGGTGTTACAACGGTTATAGTATCTGCGATTATTGTGTTGGCGGTGGTTGATAAAAAATATCATCTAAACCTTAATGCGAGCCTATGGGATACAAGTGATGACTGGCTTGGTCGTTCACAACAAGCAAAGAACCAACAGGCTAATGATAAAGATCAGACGATTCAAGCACTGCAATCACGAATTGAAGTGCTTGAAAAACTAGTTACAGACCCAGCGGAGCAACTTAAGCGGGAAATAGACGCTTTAAAGTAAGGATATTGTAACGATTAAAAAAAGCGCCATTAAAGCGCTTTTTGTGTTTAGTGATAGATATTAATGGTCGTGACCACAGCCACCTTCGCCATGGACATGTCCATGTGTGAGTTCTTCTTCTGTAGCAACACGAACCTCCAAAATTTCTACGTCAAATTGCAGATCTAATCCCGCTAATGGGTGATTGCCATCAACCGTGATTTCGTCATCTGTCATGTCGATAACAATGACGGTTTGTTCGCCTTCATCGGTTGATGCTCTAAGTTGAGTACCCACTTCTAGTTCATCAATGCCCTCAAATAAAGATTTTGGCACGGTTTGGACAAAGCCGTCTTCACGCTGACCATAAGCATCTTTAGCCTCTACTGCAACTTCAAACTTGTCGCCAACCTTGTGACCATTAAGGGCAGTTTCTAATCCTGGAATGAGATAACCAGTACCTTGAATTATGGCAAGTGGCTGATGATCGTATGAGCTGTCGATTAACGTGCCTTCGCTATCTGATACTGCGTAGTGCATAACCACAACTTTGTTTTCAGCAATGTTCATATAAAGTCCTATTTGGATGATTGTGTAGAATAAGGTAGCTCCATCATAGATAAACTAGATGATGGTTGATGTTTAAATCTTAGTGGGATGTTTTCTTCGAGATCATTTGCTACGACGATTTGAAGGTAGCAATGACCTTTGTCACTTATGTAATGTCCAAGGATATCGCCAGCTGAGCGCCAGTTCTCACCGAGCTGTTTTTCAACAGTTAAGTCGTCGATTGGTGTTTCTATCTGGCCTTGGAGTATGGCCATTGCTTTTTTGTTTTTACCTAAATATTGCATTCTCGCAACAGTTTCTTGCCCTAAATAGCAGCCTTTATCAAAGCTAATACCGCCTATGGCATCAATATTTAACATTTGCGGCACGAAGTGTTGAATGGCAGATGCTGGTAAAATCGGAAATCCTTCGATGATCTCGATAAGATCCCAAACTTTGCTAGATACAGCAGGTAAATTTAATGTTAGTTGAAATTCTGCAATAGTTTCAGGGTTATCTATGATGAGATAGCGACTTTGTTGCCCAGCAATATATACTAATGTTGTTGAGCCATTTGTTACCGTTGGGCTCAATTCATCAGGAAGTACAGTAAAAATTCGTTTTAAATCTTTACCTATTGATTCGCCGAAACATGCCATTATTGCATGCGAACTTTGTTCAATATCTACTTTTGCAAAAACGCCGAATTTATTTAATTCCGTTAAAGATTTTTCGATAGTTTCATTGGGCTGTATCATTAACAAAGTCTGTTGTTCTGCGATCAACCGAAAGACAGATAAAACTTTTCCCTTCGCGTCACAATGACTGCCAACAAGTAATTTGTGTTCTTCAAGCGTATTAACGTCGCAAGTTACTTGCCCTTGAAGGTATTTGTTTTTTTCTTCACCCGATAGAGATATCGCTGATACATTATCTAATATCGAGGTGAAATTCTCGGGTAATTCATCTAGTTCTGGTCGCTTTGCTAAATTGTTGGACATATCATTTTGATTTAAAGACATAAAGTTTGACAGGATCACGGTAAATTACTGTTTTAAATATAGTCTAAAGTAAAAAAATCAAGGTACAAGGTGCGAATTTGTTTGTTAAATTGTTAGAATGTGCCTAGTTTTAATTAAATAGAGTTAACTATGTCGACAAATATTAGTAAAACGGCAAACGAAAAAGCTAAAGCGCGTCTAAGATGGGCGTGTCGTCGTGGTATGTTGGAATTAGATGTATTGTTTCTTCCTTTTGTCGATGAGGCTTTCGATTCAATTTCGGATGAACAGAAGCTAATTTTTGAACGGTTATTAACATGCGACGATCCTGATTTATTTGCATGGTTTATGGGACACGCTACCTGTGAAGATAAAGAACTCAGCGAAATGGTCAAACTTATACTCCACCGAGTTAAAGTCTGATTACATTATTCAACCTTCTTTAATGGCCACAGAGCTCTTAATTGGGCTTTGTGTTGTCTGTATATCGTTCTTTCATTTCAATTACTTTGAAAAAGCTATCGTTGTATGGCAACTCATTGCGATGACATTCTTGGGAGGCTACTTTTGTTACGTTTTAATCAAAAAAAAATTTTTACTAAAGAGTCCTCAAACCCTGCTTTGTCTTGATGGTTACAATGGCACAGCAATTTACCAAGGTAAGTGTTATCAAATTAGTAGTAAAAGTAGAGTGGGTTTATTAGGCGGTTATTTGACATTGATTGATGCAAGCCAAACGCCGTCGTTTGAATCCAGTAATCAATACCTTGGCTTTATACGTGAAATTTTTAAGGGAAAACTTGTATTTATAGATAAACGATTAGTAAATGCTCAACAATTTTCAACCCTATGTTTCACCCTTAAAAAATTGCATTACTGCAAGGACGGCTAAGTTTTCGCGGTTATATTTAGCTTAAGAGTAAAACGCTTTAATCGCGACGACTATTGTCTAAACCGGCCACTATTAAGAAAATAGGGCTCAGCAACCAGCGGTAGAATCAATCTCGAATGGTTAATAAAATCTATGCATCATCAAATAAAGTGTCTAAACATCTATACGCTTACTTTGGGGCTGTAAAATAGTTGGTTTAGCTTCACCCAATAAGTTTGGATAATCTAAGGTGTAGTGTAAACCACGACTTTCTTTGCGTTCTAGTGCGCAATTGATTATTAGTTCAGCAACTTGTGCAAGATTACGTAGTTCCAGTAAGTTATTGCTAACTCTAAAGTTTCTATAATATTCATCGATTTCTTTTTGCAATAATTCAACTCGGCGTTTTGCTCGTTCAAGTCGCTTAGTTGTGCGGACAATGCCAACATAGTCCCACATAAATAACCTTAACTCATGCCAGTTGTGTTGGATTACAACTTCTTCATCGGAGTCGGTTACTAAGCTGTCATCCCATGCTGGTAGCCTGAGGTACTTCTGTTTGTTATCTAGCGTCTGACTGATGTCTAAGGCTGCAGTTCTAGCATAAACTAAACATTCTAACAGTGAGTTGCTTGCCATGCGATTAGCACCGTGGAGACCTGTGTATGCTACTTCTCCTATCGCGTATAAATTGGGGAGATCTGTTTGGCCTTGTTTGTTAATCATCACACCACCACAAGTGTAATGTGCGGCAGGGACGACAGGAATAGGCTGAGATGTCATATCTATTCCTAACGATTTAGTTTTTTGATAAATGGTTGGGAAATGTTGCTTGATGAACTCTGTAGATTTATGGCTAATATCAAGGTACATACAATCAGCACCTAAACGTTTCATTTCATAGTCGATAGCTCGGGCAACAATATCTCGGGGCGCTAGTTCAGCACGTTCATCAAATTCTGGCATAAAGCGACTGCCATTTGGACGACGTAATATCGCTCCTTCACCTCGTAATGCTTCTGTTAACAGGAAAGTACCCGCTTCAGGATGATAAAGACATGTCGGGTGGAACTGATTAAACTCCATATTAGCAACTCGGCAACCCGCTCGCCATGCCATAGCAATGCCATCACCGCTGGCAATATCTGGGTTGGATGTGTACTGATAGACTTTGCTTGCCCCGCCAGTGGCTAATATGGTTTTCTTTGCGTGGATGGATTCGACTTTCTCACTGTTGCGATTCCAAATATAAGTGCCGATACACGCATTGTCTTGGTTGGGATCGCAAATCAGATCTATTGCATTATAGCGTTCAAAAATTCGAATACGGTTATGTTGTTTGATGCGGCTAACTAAGGTTTCCTGTACTGCCTGTCCAGTTGCATCGGCGGCATGCAATATTCTTCTGTGGCTGTGACCACCCTCGCGGGTTAAATGATATTTGATTTCATTACTTTTATCGTTAACCTGCTCAGGCTCTTGATCAAAATTAACCCCTTGTTCAATTAGCCATTCTAAACAAGCTCTAGCATTTTCTGCGGTATATCGAACAGCTTGTTCGTCACACAGCCCTGCACCTGCTATTAAAGTATCTGAAACATGAGCATCAATACTGTCGTTTTCGTCAAATACTGCAGCAATACCTCCTTGGGCGTAAAAGGTAGAGCCTTCGTTGATAGGCCCTTTACTTAATACAATGACATCGGCATTCTTGGCTAAGTGCAATGCCAAGGTTAAACCAGCTGCTCCACTTCCAATGATTAAAACATCGCAGTTATGTTGCTTATTCATTTGTATTCCAAAGAGTAATTTTAAGAAAGTTGTTAATTTATAAACTTGTCAGCAATTTTGTAATAAACATAGTAAAATTGAGTCATGAACTAATTTAGCTATGCAATATCAACGCTGAATTTTACCGATTTATTCTGGCGTGGCAAAATAAATGAAGCGCTTTAATGAAAAAAAAGAACTTTTTTTTAATAATCTGAGAACTTTCTTGTAAAGTCATAGTCATAACTGATGCGTTTGCCATTAGCCAGATGTAAAAAAAGTAGTTAATTTTTGGGAGAAATGGCTCGGATGAGCGAACAGAACGTCGATCAGCAATTGATCGTGCGGGTTCAGAAAGGAGATAAAAACGCTTTCAACCTGCTAGTGAAAAAATATCAACATAAGGTGTCTAATTTAGTATCTCGTTATGTTAAGAACCAAGCCGATGTGCCTGATGTTGTGCAAGAAGCCTTTATCAAAGCGTACCGCGCTTTGCCAAATTTCAGAGGTGAGAGTGCGTTTTATACTTGGTTATATAGAATTGCGGTAAATTGCGCGAAAAATCATCTGGTTGCTGGTTCAAGAAAACCACCTGGTTCAGATGTTGAAATTGAAGATGCAGAATTTTATGATGGTGGTGAAGCTTTAAGAGAGAATGCGTCACCTGAGAAAATATTACTAACAAATGAAATAAAAACAGTAGTTTTTGATACCATTGAGCAGTTACCTGAAGAGTTGCGTATAGCAATTAA
>PJEL010000237.1_pt1 | contig 66644 bp, 37 predicted proteins | sample 1853271 | NCBI WGS metagenome assembly PJEL01 (sample SAMN08108733, study PRJNA415343) | Invertebrate metagenome, whole genome shotgun sequencing project. | host: Globobulimina | place: Sweden: Gullmar Fjord | collected 2015-08
TTGAGCCTGGGGTAGTGCCGCCTACATCAGAGTGGTGCCCGCGTGCTGCAGTGAAGAATATGATGTCTCCTTTATCCGAAAAGACAGGGCATATAGCGGTCATGTCGGGAAGGTGGGAGCCGCCGCTGTACGGGTCGTTTGTAAGGAATACATCTCCCGGTCTCATCTCACTCCTCTTCTCATCTATGAGGGACATGACGGTATCAGCCATTGAGCCGAGGTGCACGGGGATATGTGGCGCATTTGCAACGAGATACCCCGTACTGTCAAAAACAGCGCAGGAGAAGTCCAGACGTTCCTTCATATTTACAGAGTGGGATATATTCTTCAGCGTTATCCCCATCTCTGTTGCGATTCCCATAAAGATATTATTGAAGACCTCAAGCAGGACAGGGTCAGGTTTAGAATGCAGTCGAGACTCTTTCCTCTTTTCAGCACTTATGCGTGTGAGTATCAGCTGGCCGCTGTTATCCAGCATAGCTTCAAAGTCCGGGTCTACGATGATCGTTGAATTGCTCTCTATTATGACAGCAAGCCCATATACTGTACCTGCTTTGTTAAGTGAGTTAATCGAATATACAGGGGCATTAAATGAACCCTCCTGAAGATATATCTCTTTTTCTAATACTGCTGTATGGAGCGCTTCTGCAGTCTCTTTGCCTGGATGGTATTTCACAAAGAAGTCTGATGTCTCCTCGAGCGCTGTTCTCAGATTGACCACTTCAAGGTTAGAGATGTCAGGTGTAAACCCGTAAAGTTTTTTATAAGCCTTATCAAAAGCAGTGACTATGCTGTTGTAACTATCATAAGGCAGCGTTATGAAGGATTCACTCCCTTTAGGACGCAGATCGATCTCAAGCAGTTTCTTATATGATGTTCCGATACCTGAACTCCCAATGAGAGTTGACTCCATCTCTGCAAATGTTCCAGCTAAGCTGTCATTCGCATCCTCATTATAATCCTGCAAAACGGTCTTTACGGATCTCTTTGCAGGTTTTGACAGGCCGATGCCGTATGCGGACATGAGGCTGCTTAGGGGGTGTATGATGATCTTCCTAATATCAAGAAGCTTTGCTATTGAGCATGCATGCTGTCCGCCTGCTCCTCCAAATGATATGAGCGCGTAATCTCTTATATCAAAACCTCTTGAGACGGATATCTCCTTTATCGCCATCGCCATCTTCTCATCCGCAATCCTCAAGAAGCCAAGTGCAGCCTCTTCAGGGCTGTATTCAGTTCTCATTGCTGTATTGATCTTTTCTGTAAGAGCTGTAAACTTAGCTCTCACAATATCAATATCCAGTCCGGTATTACCGTTTTTACCGAATGTCTTTGGGAAGAATTCAGGAATGATCCTGCCTGTGATGAGGTTTGCATCTGTTACTGTCAGAGGCCCGCCCAATCCATAGCATGCCGGGCCGGGGGCTGATCCTGCTGATTCAGGGCCTACGGTCATCTTCCGGCCGTCAAAGCTGAGTATCGATCCGCCTCCGGCTGCAACCGTTATTATGTCGAGCATCTCAGTCTGAAGAGGTATCCCTGCTATCTTATGTTCAAATACCCTGTCTATCTTCTCATCAAACCTTGATACATCTGTTGATGTGCCTCCCATGTCAAAGCCGATTACGCCCTTCAGTCTGTTCGCCCTGGCAACCTCTGCAACCGCAATAGCACCGCCGGCAGGCCCGGAGAGTAGGGCGCTTTTTCCTTTGAAGTCGTCAGGCGTGCTTAGTATCCCGTTGCTCTGCATGAACTTGATCGGGACAGATCCGGTTGCACCGCGTATGTCATTTATATATGATGACAGCACTGTGCTGAGATAAGCATCAACAAGAGTGCTCTGCCCGCGACTTACTATTTTTATCTGGTTTACGGCCTGATGCGAGAGAAAAATATTCTGATAACCTTGGTCATTTAGTGTATCAAGGCAGGCAAGTTCATTGGAGGGATCTATCCATGAGTGCATGAGCACTACAGCGATAGAGTCGATATTTTTATCCTTCAGACCTTCAAGTGCCTTGATAAGGGATACGATATCAATCTCTTTTATGATGTTTCCGGATGAATCAGTCCGCTCATCTACCTCTATGATCTCTGAGTAGAGAGGTTTAGTTTTTTTGATACAGAGGGAGAAGATATCGGGCCTGTCCTGATAGCCGATCTCAAGCAGATCTCTGAACCCCTTTGTTATCAGCAGGGCTATTTTGCCGCCCTTTCTTTCAAGTAGTGCATTGGTTGCCACGGTAGTACCGAATCTTATCTCTTCGATCTTTTCTTCAGGAAGAGGTTCTTCGGATTTAAGCCCGAGCACCCTTCTTATTCCCTCTATGGAGGCGTCTTTGTAATGATTTGAGACAGAGAGGAGTTTGTGTGTATGGTAATTACCCTCAGGGTCAAGACCGATAACATCAGTGAATGTCCCCCCTCGGTCAACCGCAAACCGCCATTTGTTACCATTTTCAGACATGGATATATAATAACGTAATCAGGGATTGATTGGAGAGGGAAGGCTGGTTAGTAGTAACGATAAAGTCTCTGATGCCTGGTTAGATGTTTTTATTTGTTTTCTCTCATTAGTTCTTGATTCTTTGCTTGAGCTGTTTTAATTTCTTCCATAGTTAATGGGGGAAGATCGGGATTTATGCTAAGCAAGTGAACATTGAACCATTTTAACGCTAACTCGTCTGCTTCTTTTTCTTGTTCTTTAATTTCTTCTTGTTCTAGATTGTCAAATAATGGAGATCCATGCTTTTGAATAGCATGAGCTACTTCATGTAAAACAGTAAAGATAAAATATTTCCCATTGCTATGCCCTTCACCTTCGCCTGCTTTTGGAAAAATTCTATGGGACAACAATATTAATTCTTTATTTTCACATAAATATCTAGCAACCCGACAAGCATCAACCTGAACAGTACTAATAAATGCTAATTTATCCTTATTCTCATCGAATATTTCTTCTGGCAAATATCGTAATGCATTTCCTACCCAATCATTATAATCTGGCCCACAGTGAATCACTTCATTAAAGTAGCTGCCTTTTATACGCCAAGAAGCATATAAGGAATTCATAGGCTTGCTAGACATTCAAAAAGTCCTCTGGAGAATAAACCTCTAGGTTGCACTCCTTAGTTTTTTCATACAACTTCTGGGCTGACGTAATAAATGGTATGACAAGTTTCTTTGCGGTAGCAAGAAATATAAAATCGCCGGATTTTATATATGGTAACGTAGGATTATGATAATTATTTACAAAATCATGGTCAATTGGTATAGGTTTAAAAGGAATCGGATTTTGCTCGTTGAAAGGATTAGATATATGTTTTTTTCTATTCTTGTTAGTCTTTCCATAGCACAATGAATTTCGAACAATGTATGCATCGGCATTAAAATGTCATAGTTATCTTGCTTGAGCTTAATAATTAACTTCTGACATGTGTCATGCTTCTCAGATGTATTATCGTATGCATTTACGACCACTGAAGAATCAATAAGTATTGATTTTCTATTCATATCTCTTGACGTCTAACAATTATTATGCGATATGTCCGTTTTCGTGGATTTCAACAATTATATTAGTGTGCTGAATAAAACACAACTACAAAATAACCTGTTTAGTTAATAAGTTAGCTGGAATATTATGTCATAAGCAAGTACTATCTAAAATGAGAATTTCATAAGAGAAGCATCAAGAATTAAGGTTTGCTATTTATGCCTATATATTGTACTTTATTTATATCTAAATATTGTACAAAAATGGAGGCTGATATGCGCAGGTTGCAGGTAAATAAGGATATACGTCCGATGTCTGAATTCAGAGCAGGTGTTGCGTCTTTTCTGAAACAGGTTAATGAGACCAAACGCCCGCTTGTTATTACCCAGCATGGTAAAGGTGTTGCTGTTCTGCTGGGTGTTGACGAGTATGAAAACATGCTTGAGAGGATAGAGCTTCTGGAGGATATCCAAACATCCGAGATTCAGATCGAAAAAGGCAAAGGCATTGGGCATGAGAAGGCAAGGGCAAAGGTGATGAAGAGAATCGGTAAATGAAAGTTATATGGTCTCCTCTTGCGATTGAGAAGGTGTCTGAGATTGCGGAGTATATTGCAAAGGACAACACCGAAGCTTCGGCAAGATGGGTTGATGCTGTATTCAGGAAGGTGAAAAGATTAGAGAAGTTCCCCAGAAGTGGACGCAAGGTTCCTGAGGCAGGACGAGCTGATATTATGGAGATCATATACGGTAATTACAGGATCATTTACAGAGTCAGCCAGAAAGAAGTATCTATCCTGTCTGTAAGACATAACAAGCAGAATCTGCCCCGGAAGGATGTTTTTAAATAGAGAAAATTGAAGTAATAAAACCGCTTATCCTATAATTATTCTTTTCTATCTGCCCCCAGTTTCTTCAGGTCTTTGTTATACATGGCTGCCAGTAATAACTCGCCCTTGTTGTCTACGCGAAACTGTCCGTATCGTGCCGGTTCATAGTATTTGGCATGGCCTTCTTGATAGATATTAAGCTTTAATCATTCAAGCATAAAAAAGAGGTGTCAAGCCAATTTAGAAATCTCCTATTTTTACCAAAAAAGGAGATGGCGGGGGGGGGTAAGGAAGTTCGACTAGCTTAGATTAACATCTTCAAATAATTTGCTGTAAAATTCATCCTCAACTGAGAACTCTATCTTTAAGGCAAGGATGTTTTCGGTGTTCTTAAGGCTCTTTAACTTGACCATGTCCTTTTCAGTTGTGATTATGTCCATGCCTGCGGCGCTCTTAATTATTTTATCTATCTGACGCTGTTTGTAGGCATAGTGGTCCCTGAACTTTTTGTACCGTATGACCTCAGCGCCTTTTGATGTTAGCGTCTCTTTGAAATAGTGAGGATTGGCGATTCCGGAAAAAACATATACCTTCTTATCCTTAAGGGTGTCAAGTTCTCTTGTTTCTCCTGAAACACTTACAAGTGAAGTAGGTTTGTGGTTTGCATGATAGACAGGGGCATCACTGTTGTATCTCCTGATCTTCTGCATGGTGCTCTTAACAGAGATGCTGCTTGCCATATCCATCTTTGTCAGAATTATAATGTCAGCTCGCTCCATAGCTTTCATCGGCTCTCTAAGCTTTCCTTCAGGAAAGAGCCTGCCGTTTCCAAACGGATTTGATGCATCTATCAAAAGCACATCTTTGTCACGTTGAAGTGCCCGGTGCTGGAAGCCGTCATCAAGGATGAAGAGTGAAGGCTGAGGGACAAGCTCATTGAGTGCAAAGCTGCCGCCTTCATACCTCTTATTACATATCACAACAGATGTGCCTTTTAGTTTTTCAGCCATAAGTGATGCCTCATCTCCTGCATCATCTGTGCTTAGAAGCATACCTTGTCCTTTACTTGCAAAGGCAGGCCCCTTAACCTTGCCTTTATATCCTCTGGTAAGTATGCATGGATCATGGCCGAGCTGCATGGCTCTCTCCGCAACAGCTATTACAGCGGGAGTCTTGCCTGTGCCGCCGAGTGTGATATTTCCGATGCTTATCACAGCTGCGGGCAGTTTCCTGGGCCTGTAGAAGAGGCCCCTGATGGCAAGGATTACTCTGTATATTGCGCTAAATGGCCCCAAGGCATCTCCTTATCAGGTCAACCGCTTTATCAACAGCGCCTGTATTATTAGCTACGATTGCTTTGCCCCTCATCCCCATATCTTTTGCCTTTTCAGGATCATTAAGAAGAGAGGATACATTAGTTATTATATCTGAAGGGTCTTTTACAAGAATTGCTGCTGACTCTTCAAGAAACTCCCTGTGAACAGGGAAATTATCCATATGAGGCCCGAAGATGACAGGGATGCTCCAGTATGCCGGCTCCAGAATATTATGGCCTCCGTACGGAAGGAGACTGCCTCCTATGAATGTCACGGTTGAGCTGACAAATGAGCGCGGCAGTTCGCCTATGGTATCCATTAGTATCACAGGCTCTGATATCTCTTCTGGTCCTTTTATCTCAGAGCGCTTTATATATTTGAACCCTCGCTCCCTGATAAGGTTCTCTACTTCATCAAACCTCTCCGGATGTCTAGGTGCTATTATGAGCTTAAGGTCAGGGAAGTTTTTGTGAAGTCCCTCAAAGGCTCTCAGAATAATCTCATCCTCTCCCTTGTGAGTGCTGCCTGCAAGGAGTATCCGCCCCTTAATATTATTGATCCATTCTAATGGCGCACTGCTGTTGAAGCTTATATCAAACTTGAAGTTTCCCATGATCTCGACCTTTTCAGGCTTTGCTCCGATGGAGATGATCCTTTCTGCATTATCTTTGCTCTGCATATATATATGGTCCATAAGAGAGAGAACCCTCTTCATAAAGAAACCGGCGCGTTTGTAGCCCTTAAAAGACCCATGTGAGATGCGGCCGTTGAGAAGTATTATTTTAGAACCGGACGCCTTCAGCTTTTTGATAAGTGCCGGCCAGATCTCCGTCTCGATGGTGATGAATATATCAGGGTCAATATCCCTTACAACCCTGTTTATACAGAGTGATGAATCCCATGGCATATACATAATTCTGTCAGCCTCAGGAAACCTGTCCCGGGCTATCTTCTGTCCGGTGTATGTGGTGGTTGAGAGGGTAATGCTTTTATCAGGAAACGCTTCTTTCATTTTTTTCAGGAAAGGGATGCATGCTATGGTTTCGCCGACAGATACTGCATGAACCCATATATCGGTTCTTTTGTATTCAGCTCTTCCTAATCGCTCCTGCAAAAAAACGGCCTTGCTCTCAGGCCCTTTCTTAAGCAGCAGTAGCGGCATGTATAAAATGAGGGCTATGGTAGATAAAAAGTTATAGATCAGGATCATTTAATATATCTTTAATGTTTGATTGTTTTCTCTGTGCTGTAAATCAGGCCTATGTTGTCTTCCATCCTGCCATCTCACCTACTATCTCAGCCACTCTTGATGATGGCTTCTTCTCTGTCATTGTATCTTTAACCTTCTTTAAACTGGAAAGCATGCTCTCTCTATAGGCGGTGTCGCTAACAATACGTTTCAGTTCACTGAAGATATTGTCAGAAGTAGCATCCTCCTGAAGCATCTCCTTTACAACCTCTTTACCTGAAAGAAGGTTCACAAGAGAGATGAACTTGACCTTTACAAGTATTCTGGCGAAGAAGGCGGTTAGAGGGGAGACACGGTAAAAGACGGACATGGGAGTTTCGAGGAGTGCGGTCTCAAGGGTTGCTGTGCCTGAGGCAACGAGTGAGAGGTCAGAGCACTTTACAGCCTCTCTTGTGCGGTTCTTCAGTACGGTTACATAGTTCTTCACCGCTTCGGTCAATTCAGACCTCTCGGTCAAAGGGATGACTATCTGAAAGTCAGGAAACTCGGTGTGCAACTGTTCTGCTACCTCGTTGATTATGGGCAGATGTCTCTTTATCTCATCCGGCCTGCTGCCCGGAAGAAATGTTATTACAGGCTTTGAAGGGTCAAGCCCCAGATCATTCTTCAGCTCCACATCGGTCCTGTTTATATCTATGGTCTCTGAAAGCGGGTGGCCTACAAACTCGCACGGCAGCCCTGAGTCCTTGTAGTGATCAACCTCAAAAGGGAAGAGCACGGCCATCCTGTCAGCCCGTGCTGCAATTGTCTTGACCCTCCCTGAACGCCATGCCCAGACCTGGGGACTCACATAGTAGAGTATAGGGATACCGGCTGACCTGGCCTTTTTTGCAAGTGCAAGGTTGAAGTCAGGGTAGTCGATAAGTACCAGTATGTCAGGCTTTCTTTCAGTAAGTGTTTCTTTTGCTTTGTTTAAGATCCTGCGTATCTTGCCAAGGTGTTTGACAGCTTCAAAAATACCTATAATACTTGTGGTCTTTGCTATAAGTTCAACCCCTTCACTCTCCATCCGGGAGCCGCCGATGCCGAATATCTCGGTCTCAGGCCATCGTTTCATTACCTCTCTGCTCAGCAGCGCGCCATATAGCTCGCCAGAGGCTTCCCCGGCACTGATCATCAATCTCTTAGGCATCAAATAAAATATCATTCTTTGAATGTTTAATCAATGATATGCAGAGTGTGAAGTATAAGGCAGGTGATCAATAAAGATGTGTTATGACCTGGGCATTACAAGTCCGAGGCTTCTGAAGAAGAGGACAAAGAAATATATCAGGAAGATGAGTGCGGACAATAAGCTGATATTGCAGAGAAGCCTTCTGACGCTGTTAACCTTCTTGGGGTTTGTTACTATTCCGTGAAGCCCAAGAAGCATCATGTACAGGTCGAGGCTCATATCTTTGGCACCTTTTAGATCAGCGCCCATTATTTCTGAAAATATCAGGAGGCCGATCAGTAATGTAAGGATAGAAAAGAGCCTGGTGAATGTGTCTTTGAAGCCCGGCTGTTTATATTGTTCGTCACTCATATTATCTGTTCTTCCAAATTGAACTGCAGTATTATCTATAAAGATAATTTAAATGATTTTGATCTGAATTTCAAATAGGTCAGATGGTATCTAATATTACTCTGGATATAAACTCAACCTTCTCCATCTCCATCTCCGGGTACATGGGCAGAGAGAGAACCTCATTGGCTGCGGCCTCACTTTCAGGGAAGTCACCTTCCTTGTAGCCCAGGTAGCTGAATGCCTCCTGCAGGTGAAGCGGTATCGGATAGTAAACAACGGATGAAGCGGAATTATCTGCGAGTTTTTTTCTTATATTATCTCTTTCTAATGACCTGAATGTATATTGATGATAAACATGTTCAGTGTGGTCTATCTCTGAAGGGCATTGGACAGCGCCGCAGATATGAGAAGTGTACAGCCTTGCGATATCGCGTCTTTTCTGATTATACGTGTCGATATGTCTCAACTTTATCCTGAGTATGGCTGCCTGGTATTCATCAAGCCTGCTGTTGTAGCCGATGAATTTATGCCGGTATCCTCCTGCACTCCCATGGTTTCTCAGCATCCTTGCATCTTCATAGATTCCCTTATCATCAGTTGTAATTATGCCGCCGTCCCCGAATGCTCCAAGGTTTTTACTGGGGTAGAAGCTGAAGCAGCCTGCGTCCCCGATGCTTCCTGTAGATCTTCCCTTGTATTTAGCACCAAAGGACTGGGCGCAGTCTTCGACCACCTTCAGGTCATGTCTTTTGGCTATATCCATTATCTTATCCATCTCTGCGGGTAATCCAAAGACATGTACCGGCAATATAGCTTTTGTTTTAGAAGTGATCTTCTCCTCTATCTTATTTGTATCAATATTAAAGGTCTCTTTGTCGATATCAACAAAGACAGGAACCGCACCTTCATACGCGATAGCTTCAGCAGTTGCAATGAAGGTGAAAGGGGATGTGATAACCTCATCACCCTCTTTAATGCCCGCTGCCTTAAGTGCAAGGTGAAGAGCATCAGTGCCTGATGCAACGCCGATCGCATATTTGACACCGTGGTAAGCTGCCACCTCCTCTTCAAACGCTGTGACATTCGGGCCGAGGATAAAGTGGCCGCTCTCTGATATATCGTGAAGAGCCTTCTCTATTTCATCCCTGATGGAGTAATACTGCTCCTTTAGGTCGAGCATCGGTATAGTTGGTCTTTTATCTGTCATGTTATCCTGTCTTCTTTATGGTTTAAGATTTTCGTTGTAGACAAGTTCTGATACCTTAAGAGCGATTCTAAGGGCTTCCTTGCCGTCCTGCCCTGATACAATGGGGCGGGTCCTGTTGTTTACACAGTCAATAAATGATATGAGCTGCTCCTTTAAAGGCTCTTTCTCATCGGCTTTGAGAATCTCTTTGCTTATCTCGTTGCCCTTCTTTTTATAGCAGGAGACTTCCTGGCTCTGGTAATCAAGATCCATGGATCTGTTTTTCTGAAAAACCTTTAGCTTTCTTGTCTTCTTTTCAGCTATCCTGCTTGTGACAGCCTCAGCAATGCACCCGTTTTCAAACTCAATCCAGGCATGTGCAACATCGATGTTATCTGAGAGGACTGTAGCGCCGGTAGCGCGGATATCGCTTATTTTGGAATTCACAAGGCTGAGTATTATATCTAAATCATGTATCATTAAGTCAAGCGTCACATCAACATCTGTACCTCTGCCTAAAAAGGGTGAGAGGCGCTGTGACTCAATGAACTTAGGCTTCTCTACCATGCCGCTTATCAGAGTTACTCCTGAATTGAACCGCTCAAGGTGGCCTACCTGAATTATCAGGCCCTTGCTGTTTGCTTCAGATATAAGTTCTTCAGCCTGCTGCATGGTGGATGTGATCGGTTTTTCAATAAGTATGTCTTTGCCATGTTTAAGGAAGTCCATTGCAACGCTGTGATGAAGGGTGGTAGGGACTGCTATGCTTATCGCATCTACCTCAGACATAATATCCATGTGATCTGTATATGCCCTGCAATTATACTGGTCTGCAAATTCCTTTGCCCTCGCCATGTCTGCATCAACAACTGCTGTAAGGGTTGTGCCCTCAATCTCAGAATATATCCTGCAGTGGTGTCTCCCTATTGATCCTGTCCCTACAACCCCGACCTTAAGCATGTTTTTTTACCCCTATCACTGATATTCCGGCTTTGTCAGCCGCAGTTATGAATTTATCCAGATCAATTATTATAGACCTGCCAGACTCTATGGCAAGTACCTTTGCCTTTGCACGCTGCATTGAACGGAGCGTGTCTGCTCCTATTACAGGAACATCAAAACGCATGTCCTGGCCGGGTTTGCTTACCTTTATAACCACTGCACCATCCTCAGCTAGCTTTCCGCCTCTTTTAATGGCCTCATCAGTGCCCTCTATCGCTTCAACAGCCATTACGGCCTTATTCTTGACAACAATAGTCTGCCCTATATCAAGCTGCCCTATCTTTTTTGCTATTCTCCACCCGAAATCAATGTCCTGAAGCTCTTTCTTTAAGGGCTTCTTTTTTGTCAGCACACCCTCAGGGACCATAGAGTCCTTTGTGAAAGATGTTGTCTTCATCAGGGTCACCCCTTCCTTTTCAAGCTCATTTACAATTGCAAGCATTATAGTATCATCTGCCCTGTCCTTAAGTGAAAAAAGGACTTTGACCGCCCTCATATCAGGGATGACCTTTCTCTTGTTGCTGTACAGGAGGCTCTTCGGGACTTTGCCGGCCATTACAGCATCAGTAACAGAAAGCTTCTTCATCATTTTGATCAGTTTGCCGAAATGACCGATGTTGACCTTGTGAAATTCGTCAACATATGGCTCAAGCGAATCATCTGAAGGCGGTTGAAGTGCAAAACCGATGACCCTGTAGCCCTTGTTTTTTGCTTCAGAGGCTACGATCTGAGGCAGCTGCCCCATTCCTGCAATTAGCCCTAATGTCTTTAGTGGAGCCGCCTGATTGGATGCCTTTAACGGCATATTCCTCTTTTAACGCTCTTTTCAAGAAAGATGGTAAGGTGTTTGACCTCTTTTGTCTGTTTAACATCACTCTTCACTTTTGCAATAGCCTCTTTAAGGGTAAGGTTGCTCCTGAAGAGTATTTTGTATGCATTTTTCAGTTCTTTTATGGAATCTGGTTTAACACCAAGGCGTTTAATCCCGGTTGTGTTCAATCCATACAGCCTTGCCCTGTTTCCGGATGCCATGGTGTATGGAGGGACGTCCTTGCTTACACCGCTTACACCGCCGATCATTGTGCATGTTCCGATCCTGGTGAACTGGTGAACAGCAACCAACCCGCCTATTACAGCAAAGTCCTCAATTTCTATATGACCTGCAAGTGTAGTAGCGTTTGCCATGATCACAGAGTTGCCCAGTTTGCAGTCGTGGGCGATGTGGGAATATGCCATTATGAAGTTGTTATCGCCAATCTCTGTAAGGCCGTCACCGTCGGACGATGCACGGTGGATGGTCACGTTCTCTCTGATCGTATTGTTGTTGCCGATCACCACCTTTGTTTTCTCACCCGCATACTTGGTATCCTGCGGGGCAAGTCCTATGGTTGAGAAAGGGTAGATAATGCAGTCACTGCCTATGGCAGTCTCTTTTATAGTTACGTGTGAAACAAGCCTTGTATTATTTCCTAAAGTTACACCTCTGCCGACTATACAGAATGGCCCGATCACTACACCGTCTGAAAGCTTTGCTGATGGTGAGACAACAGAAGTAGGGTGTATCTTTGCATTAGTCATTGTTTTCATCCCCGGCAGTAATCATGGCAGTGAGTTCTGCTTCTGATACTAACTTGCCATCTACAAATGCTTCACCTGCACATTTCCAGACATTGCCTCTCTGCTTGATGACGTTCAGCTCCAGTCTGAGCTGGTCGCCGGGGACTACCGGTTTTCTAAATTTTGCTTTTTCAATGCTCATAAAGAAGACGGAGCCACCTTCTGAGCTTGGCTCGGATTTAAATGCAAGAATTCCTGCAACCTGCGCCATCGCCTCGACTATCAGTACTCCAGGCATAACCGGGAAATCAGGGAAGTGTCCCTGAAAGAAGGGTTCATTTATTGTTACGTTCTTGATCCCAACTGCTTTTTTCTTTGGTTCCAGTTCAATGATCTTATCTACCAGAAGAAAAGGAAATCTGTGAGGCAGGACATTTTGTATTTCGCGGCTATCCATCATCTGAAGGCCCCTCCTTATTTATGATTCGTTCAATAGCTGTTAATCGTTTTATGTATTCAGGAAGTTTTGTAATTATATTCTGTGCTCTGAGCCATGTCCTGTGTGGTATGGCAGGGCTTCCGGTATATACTTGGCCATCAGGAATATCGCGGGTCACGCCAGACTGGGCGCCTATGATGGCACCTCTGCCGACCTTAATGTGGTTTGTTACACCTACCTGCCCGGCTAGTATGACATCATCGCCGATCTCTGTGCTGCCGGATATGCCGACATGTGCGATTATTAGGCAGTTATTCCCTATCTTTACATTGTGAGCTACTTGCACAAGGTTGTCTATCTTTGTGCCGGAGCCAATTGTTGTATAGGTTTTATTCATCGCGGCCCTGTCTATAGTTACATTTGCACCTATCTCTACATCATTCTCAATTATAACGCCGCCGACCTGTGGTATCTTGTGGTGTTTCCCTTTCTCTTTTATGAAACCGAAACCGTCAGAACCGATCACCGAGCCTGAGTGAATAGTCACGCGGCTGCCTATCTTAACATCACTGTAAATGGAAACATTGGGATGTATGACACAATCATCACCTACCTTGACACCTTCAGCAATATAGGCACCCGGGAAGACAGATGACCTTGAACCAATTGAAACGTTTTCTCCAATATATGCAAGAGGGTATACGGTAACATCATTTCCGAAACTGGTACCGGTACCTATAGATGCCTTATCGCTTACACCCATGGCCTGGAGGGGCTTTACATACAGGATCTCTGCCACCTTAGCATAGGAGTATTCAGGATTGTCGACAATAAGGGTGTTGGGTGCAAGGCCCTTGAGCTCTTTCCTCAGTATTATTGCCGATGCGCTGCTGCCCTCAATGTGTCTTGTATATTTTTTTTCAGAAACAAAAGTGATATCTCCACGGCCTGCAGCCATTATTCCGGATGCGCCGGTTATCTCAACGTCAGGGTCACCGGATATTTCAGCGCCGATAAGGTCAGCTATCTCTTTAAGTTTCATTTTTCTGCAGAAGCAGATGCCTCGTTGAACTTGCCTATAATCTTTTCGGTGATATCTATCTCGTCATCTCTGTAAATGACACCGGCTTCAAATATGTCATGGATGGAGGTGTAATTCTCATCCTTGCCTATCTTCTGAATAAGGTTCCTGAGTTCGGCTGATATCTTCTGTACTATCTCCATCTCCATCTTCTGAAGCTCATCCTCAGAGTCCTTTATCATTCTCTGAAGATCCCGGATCATTTTTTCGCGCTCATCCTGTTTCTTCTTTAGGCTCTCAGGTGTGAGCACAGATGCCTGCTTGGCAAGCTCTTCCTCAAGTGCCTTGAGGTTGACATTCTTTCCCTCTATGATGGCGGTCTTCTCGTTGATGACCTTTTCAAGGTCGCCATAAAGCGCCTTGCCCTGATCGGATTCAATAATAACCCTCTTGAAATCTACGAATGCTACCTTTGACTCCAGTGCCTGTGCGCTCATTCCGAAGAGCGTCAGTGCGGCAACCAGTAAAAGAATCTTTTTCATGTGTCCTCCTAGTAATATTAATTATTAAATTGAGATTATTTTGCTAAAAGACTCCGCCCATAGTGAACTCGATCTTGTTGGCATTCTCGTCAGGCTTTTTGTCGAGATTGAAGCCCCATTCAAGCCGGACAGGCCCAAATGGTGATGTCCACCTTATGCCAAACCCGGCTGTGGTTCTGATCTTGTCAAATGTTATGTCCTCTGAATGCGGATATGCATAGCCTGCATCAAAGAATACGACACCCTTCAGTTTGGCCTCTTTGAAAAGAGGGAATATTAGTTCCGTATTTAAAATTACCTCTTTGTTTCCGCCTATCATCTCACCCGTAGTCTCATCTCTTGGCCCTGCCTCACCAAAAGAGAGTCCCCTTATTGTGTTTATACCGCCGAGGTAGAATCTTTCATATACCGGCAGGCTTACATCGTTGAAACCTATGGCATAACCGGCCCTGCCTCGAAGGCTGAAGACCGTGTCCCAGAATAGGGGCCAGTATCGGCCTGCATCGATCACGCCCTTAACAAAGTAATTGTCGCCCCCGAGCCCGGCTACAGTAGAGTAGAGGGCTATTTTTGAACCTGTCGTTGGGTCAAGGTAATTGTCGCGCGTGTCTCTCCATAATGAAGGGCTGATGCTGCTTGTGTTGCTGATCCCTTTCTGGTCTGAAATTATGGAAGATGCTTCCTCGGAAACATCGGCTACCTCCACAGATTCAAAGTTGTAGATAATATTGCCGGATATATATTCAGTGAACTCTTTTCCAAAACCGAGCGAGCCGCCTGTTGATATTTTGTCGTATTCAGGATATGAGTTCATCTGGTTATAAAGAGATATAGATGCTGATATCGGCTTATCCATGAACCAGGGATCCCGGAGTGATATATTGTAGTTTGTTCTGGTGTCGCTGAGCTCTGCCTTGAACTTCAGGAAAAGCCCTTTTCCAAAAAGGTTCGCCTGAGTGATCTCGCCCATTACCATGAACTTGTCGACAGAGCTGTATCCTCCGCCGAAGCTGAGCATGCCGGTCAGTTTTTCTTTTACTTTTACATGGAGGTCAATCAGCGAAGTGTCAAATTTGGGGAGAGGTGTTATGTTCACCTCCTCAAAGTAGTTAAGGTTATTTATCCTCTGATAGCTCCTTTTGAGAAGTTTGCTGTTGTATGTATCCCCCTCATCAAGCCTTACCTCTCTTCTTATGACTTTGTCACGCGTCTTTGTGTTGCCTGAGATCTCGACCCTTCCGATATGAAATATGCTGCCCTCAGTTACAGACATGATTATATTTGCAATATTCGCCCTGTCATCTATGCTGATCTTGGGGTTTATGTCTGCCCCGGCGTACCCTTTTTCAGTATAACGGTTGATTATACGGTCTATATCGCTACGCAGAGCGCTTTTGTTAAAGATTTCTCCGCTTGAGGTCTCAAGATCCTCCATCAACTCGATCTCATTGAAGACCGTGCTGCCCACAAAACTGATGTCACCGGTGCTGTATTGTTTCCCTTCAGATATGGAGATTCTTATAGAGACTTTGGTCTTCTCATCATTGAGTTCTGTTTCAGGTTCTGAAATTACGACCTTAAGATAACCCCTGCTGTTGTAAAGTGCCCTTATCCTTTCGACATCGCCTCTTGAAATATCCTTGTTGTAATAACCTGAGCCGGTCACAAATGAAAAGAGCCATCTCTTCTTCGTCATCATCGCCTTTCTGATCTTTCTTGATGATACGTTGTCATTGCCCTCAAAAGTTATGCTCTTTACCACTACTTTTTTGCCTTCATCGATCTGGAATGTGAGGGCCACAGTATCATCAGAGACCTCTCTTATGACAGGTATTGCAACTGCATGCCAGTAGCCTTCTGACCGGTAGAAAGATGTTATTTTATCGACATTGTCGGATATGAGGGGAGGGCTGGCGATAGCGCCGGATGAGAGGGTTATCTTTTCCCTTAATTTCTCGGCGTCATACTTTTCATTGCCCTGAAAGTCGATGCTTATGATGGTCGGTTTTTCCTTTAGGTTATAGATAAGCTTTATGCCGCCTTCAAAAGGATCGACCTCAACACTAACATCATCAAAGTAACCGATACTGTAGATGCTCTTGATATCTTTCTGGACAGTATTAGCTGAAAAAGGGGTGCCGACGCTGCTTTTGATCTTTGAGAGGATAGTTGCCTCTTCGATCTTTTTGTTGCCGTTGATCTCTACGGACCTAATCAGCGGTTCGGCATCGGCATTTCCGGTAAAAATGGATGTTGTGATAAGTGCAGATACAATGAAGAGTAGCATAAGTCTATATATGCTGCACATGGAATTATTAGAGGGTTTCTTCAGGCTACTTATCTTTTTCACAGGTGGCTCCTTGTTTGAAAATAAATGATAGTATAGCACTAAGAATATCTAAAATCCAATATATGAATATACCTATGTATGATAAAATCACTCATAAATCTGTATGGTTTCAGGTTCTTAAAGGTGCCGGCCGATGATCGGTGAATGTCGGTTTTTCGACTGTGAAATATGAGTATATATATATGTGCTACAATATTTACTTATTTATATTGATGTAATTCATTTTCAATACTGTTTGATGGAGGTATGATTTTGCAGGAGAAATACACCCCCCAGGAGATCGAATCAAGGTGGCAGAAGGACTGGGAGGATAAAGACCTTTTCAGTGCCCGCATAAACCCTGACGCGCCCAAATTCTACTGCCTTGAGATGTTCCCGTACCCTTCAGGGAGGATCCATATGGGTCATGTCAGGAACTATGTTATTGGTGATGTGATCTCAAGGTACAAGAGGCTCTGCGGCTATAATGTCCTTCACCCGATGGGGTGGGATGCCTTTGGCATGCCTGCAGAAAATGCTGCGATCAAGCATAAGACCCATCCGTCAAAATGGACATACGAAAACATTGAGTATATGAAGAAGCAGCTGAAGCGGCTTGGCCTCAGCTATGACTGGTCCAGAGAGATAAAGACCTGCAGTCCGGAGTATTACAGATGGAACCAGTGGCTCTTTATCAGGATGCTTGAGAAGGGGCTTGCGTACAAAAAGATATCTTCTGTCAACTGGTGTCCGTCATGTGAGACCGTGCTGGCAAATGAGCAGGTCATAAATGAAGAATGCTGGCGCTGTGACAGCACTGTTGTCCAGAAGGAGCTTGAGCAGTGGTTCTATAAGATCACGAATTATGCCGAAGAGCTGCTAAGGGATCTTGATAGCCTCAAAGGATGGCCAGGGAAGGTTGTTGCTATGCAGCATAACTGGATCGGGCGCAGTGAAGGTGCAGAGGTTGATTTTAAGGTGATAGGAACCAACAAAACGATAAAGGTCTTTACAACGAGGCAGGACACCCTGTTTGGAACCACATTCTTAAGCATTGCAAAGGAGCATCCTTTTGTTACTGATGAGATCAGAGACAAAAAGATACTCGACAATATCTCAGCCCTTTCTGATGACCCTGAAGAGAAGGAGGGCGTCTTTACCCGATATTATGCGATCAACCCGCTTACCAATAACAAGATACCTATCTGGGTTTCAAACTTTGTTCTAATGGAGTACGGCACCGGTGCTGTAATGGCCGTTCCGGCACATGACCAGAGGGACTATGACTTTGCTGTCAAGTATAAGCTGCCTATCAAGGTTGTGGTCATATCCTGCGTTACTGTTCAGAGCATGGATATGACAGAGGCTTTTGAGGAGGATGGGATGCTTGTGGAGTCAGGGCAGTTCACAGGCATGGAGAGCGGAGAGGCGAGGGAGAAGATATCCAGCTTTCTTGATGATAAGGATTTTGGCAAAAAGGTGGTTAACTACAGGCTCAGGGACTGGGGAATATCGAGGCAGAGATACTGGGGGACACCGATACCGGTGGTCTACTGCAAGGAGTGCGGAACAGTTCCTGTTCCTGATAATAAGCTGCCGGTGGTGCTGCCGCAGGATGTAATGCCCAATGCTAAAGGCGGTTCGGTCCTGGCTGACCTTATGGAGTTTGTCATTACAACATGCCCCAAATGCGGCGGGCGTGCAAAGAGGGAGACCGATACCATGGACACTTTTGTGGACTCGTCCTGGTATTTTTTACGATATACATCACCTGACAATACAGAGAAAGCTGTAGACCCCAATGCGTCTGAACATTGGATGCCTGTAGACCAGTATGTAGGAGGTGTAGAGCATGCTGTTCTGCACCTTCTGTATTCAAGGTTCTTCACAAAGGTGCTCAGGGATCTGGGACTTACGGATGTCAGCGAGCCGTTCAGAAACCTTCTGACACAGGGTATGGTCATAAAGGACGGTGCCAAGATGTCTAAATCAAAGGGCAATGTAGTGGACCCGGACTTTCTGCTCAATAAGTTCGGCACTGACACGGTGAGGCTCTTCTGTCTTTTTGCTGCACCGCCTGAAAGGGACCTTGAGTGGTCGGACAAGGGTGTAGAAGGGGCATTCCGTTTTCTGAACAGGGTATGGGGCCTTGTCTACAGATACAATAATGAATTGTCTAAGCCGGGTGGAGATGTCCCGGATGCAGCAGGATTGACAGACAGCGCTTCAGGCCTTCTTCGAAAGGCTCACCAGACGATCAAAAAGGTGACACACAGCATTGAGAGTGATTACCACTTCAATACCGCTATAGCGGCCCTGATGGAGCTTGTAAATGAGGCGATGGCATTTAAACCTGAGGGAGATGATGACATAAGAGTTTTGAGATTCTGTTTCAGGAATATGATAATTCTTCTCTCCCCGTTCGCACCGCATATATCAGAGGAGATCTGGCAGGAGATTGAAGAGGATGGAGGCCTGCGGGATGCAGGCTGGCCAAAATGGGACGATGAGATCGCAAAAGAGGAGGAGATCGAGCTTGTGGTCCAGGTAAACGGCAAAGTGAGGAGCAAGAGCATGGTAGCTGCCGGAATTGATGATGAGGCGCTAAAGGAGATAGCCTTCAGTGCCCCAAAGATTCAGGAATACCTGAAGGAGAAGGAACCGAAAAAGGTTATAGTCGTAAAGGGCAGGCTGGTAAACATCGTAATATAACCAGGGAATGGGAACTGAAAAGTGAAAAGCATCAATAAATATGAAGTTGAGACAAAGTATTCTAACTATTGGATCAGAAAATGTATTATTTTCTTAGTTCTTGGTTTTCAGTTTTTCATTCTTAGTTCCTGCGGATACAGTGTTATAGGATCCCGTCACCTTCCTTTTGACTCGATCAATATAAAGACGGTTGTCAATAAGACATATGAGCCCCGCCTTGAGGACAGGCTTCATAATGCACTTTCAGAGGAGTTTCTTGCTCAGGGAATTAAGGTGGTGAGTTCCGGAGCTGCTGCAGCGCTTGATGCTGAAGTGGCAACATTTGTACTTAAGACCATTGCGGCAGTTGATGAGAGGGTTAAAGAGCAGGAGATGATCATAAAGGTGGATGTCCGGCTTGCAGAAGAGGGCAAGATAACGGAATTCAGGTCTCTTCAGTCACCAATCAGGATAACCTTTGACACTACCGGCAGCATCAGCGAATATGTGATCCAGAAGGAAAGGGCTATCGACAAGGCCTTCAATGAAATATCCAAGGAGATAGTCAGTAAAATAATCATCAGGTATGTTGAATAAAGCTCTGGATAAAGAACTTGAGGCTGGCCTGCCTCAAAAACTCTATTACTTCTGGAGTGAGGAAGATTTCTTTATAGAGGAGCTGCTTAAAAAGGCTATTAGCAGGATCCTCCCGGATTCTCAGGCGGACTTCAATTATGACCTCTTTTATCCGTCTTCTGAAGCAGGGGAGATCATTGATGCCGCATCAACCCTGCCTTTAATGACATCAAGAAGGCTGGTCGTGCTTAAAGGGTTTAATCAATTTTCAAAACCTGCGGTCAAGGCCCTGACCTCATACTTCAGCGACCCTTCAGAGACTACATGTATGCTTGTGCTGTCTCAGAAGGCCCTGCCGAAAAAGCTTTCTGCCATTTCCTGGAAGTCTTTCAATGTAGGTATAAAGGAGAGTGACGTGCCTGAATGGCTGAGGAGGCTTGCTGTTGAAAAGGGAGTAAAGATGACTAGCGGGGCTGTAGAGAGCCTGATCGAGCATGTGGGTTTTGATGCAGGACTTCTTGCGTCAGAGGTTGAGAAGCTTTCCCTGTCAGGAAAAGGGGAGATTGATGAAAAAGATATCACTACCTCAATAAGCGTAGTGAGGGAGTACACAACCTTTAATCTCATTGATGCTATTGCAGCTGAGCAGAGGGCAAAGGCATTCCGGATACTTAAATCTATTCTCGGTGAAAAGATGCTTGCCGCTACTGTTGTGGGTACTCTTAACTGGCACTATAGGGAGTTCTATAATCTTTGGGTCAATAAAGGCAAGAAGCCCCAGAGGATGAGGATGTCGACATTCAGGATGCTCTCAAAATATCTTAGATCATACGATGGGGATATATTTCAGGGAATATTTCAGAACCTGCATGAAGCTGACATAGCTATAAAGAGCAGTGGAAGGCCTGAGCTGGTGCTGGAGATCCTTCTTATTAAGCTGCTTCAGAAGAGGAGATCGAATTGACGAGCCTTGTAAGACGGGAGATCTTCCTTGATGCGGTGTTCTTGTGGAGTATCCCTTTTTTTGCTGCTTTATCAATAGTGGAGATGGCTGTCTTAAGCAGAGCAGATGCACCATCAGTGCTTTTGCTCTTTACTTCAGCTTCGATCTTTTTTGTCAGTGTCCTGATGAAGTTTTTTATGGAGCGGTTCCTTTCAGTCCTTACCTTTGTCTGTCTGACCCTCTTGATCGCTGACGTGTTCTTTCTCACTGCCGGTTTTGTTGCCAAGATGTATCCTCCAACTATCTATTGATTTAATGAACTTATAAATTACATCATGGGAGATATTAAAGTCAAGCTTTATGGGTGAAAAGAGGAATGTAACAAAAGCAGCTGGACTGATGTCAACAGGCACACTGACGAGCCGCGTACTTGGATTTGTCAGGGACGTGATACTTGCCAGAGTATTCGGTGCCACAGGTTTCACTGATGCCTTTTTTGTAGCCTATAGGATCCCGAATCTTCTAAGAGAGCTTTTTGCAGAAGGTTCGGTCTCTGCAGGATATGTCCCTGTATTTACGGAATATCTGGCAAAAGAGGGTAAGGAGGAAGCGAAGAAGCTTGCCGGTGTGGTACTGGGTTTTTTATTCTCCTTTCTGATAGTTATATGTTTCATAGGTATATTGACAGCCCCGTACATAACCAGAATAATTGCGCCGAACTTTATTAATGATCCCGAACAGTTCTCTCTTACGGTTAAGCTTTTGAGAATAATGTTCCCTTTCCTGATTTTCATAAGCCTCGGTGCACTTGCGATGGGGACGCTGAATTCGCTGAGGGTATTCTTTATCCCATCCCTTGCACCGGCATTCTTTAATCTTGTAATGATAGCAGCCGCTTTATTTATCGCCCCTGAATTTACTGTGCCGATAGTAGCGATAGCCATGGGAGTGACCCTCGGAGGACTGGTTCAATATGCCGTTCAGATACCGGCACTTTCAAAAAAGGGTTTTAATGTCATGCCCAGCCTTTCCCTGTCGCATCCGGGGCTTAAGAGAATCCTTCTTCTCGTGCTGCCGGTTATTGCTGCTACAGGTGTGATGCACATCAATGTCCTGATAAGCAATGTATTTGCAACATATCTGCCTGCTGGCAGCGTTACATATCTTTACTATGGATACAGACTTATTCTATTCCCTATCGGAATATTCGGCATATCGGTGGGGATGGCGATGCTTCCCTCTATGTCTGAGCAGGCTGTGAAAGGTGATATGGATGGGCTGCGGGACACCTTCTCGTTCTCGTTAAGGCTTGTATTCTTTACAAGTATTCCTGCAATGGCGGGTTTGATAGCTCTGTCTGAGCCTATCGTGAATACGCTTTTTCAGAGGGGTGAGTTCACATATGAGGCAACACAAGGGACTGTATACGCCCTGATCTTTTATTCTATAGGTATATGGGCCTTTTCAGGGCTAAGGATTGTAAGGGCTGCCTTTTACTCTATTAAGGATACCAGGACACCTTTTAAGGTGGCGACGCTCACGGTCTTTATTAACCTTTTATTATGTTATCTTCTTGTCGGGCCTTTAAAACACGGCGGGCTTGCCCTTGCCCTTACTGTATCTGCGGCTGTAAACTTTGTGCTGCTCTCCTTCATGCTCAGATCGAGGCTGGGAAATATTGACGGAGCAAGGATACTCAATTCGCTAATCAGGATATCAGCAGCATCATTGGTCATGGGCATCATTGGCTGGTCAGCAGCCGGAAGATATGACTGGACAGGAAGCGGTAATGTTATGTATAAGGCTTCTGTACTTGCCGGGGTGATAACACTGTGTGTTGCTGTGTACCTTATAGCGATGTACTTTTTGAAGAGTGATGAACTTAAATATCTTATAAACATGCGCAAAGCAAAAACTGAAAGGGGAAGATAATATGATCATTGAAAGACTTATAGTGGGGCCGCTTGAGGAGAACTCATATGTCGTCTTTGACGAGAAGAGTAAAGATGCCATTGTCATTGACCCGGGCGATGAGGGCGACAGGATAAATGACCTGATCAGGGAGAAGGGTCTGAAGGTTGAATCAATTATATGTACACACGCCCACTTTGACCATGTGGGGGCGGTTGCAGATATAAAGGCTGCAACCGGCGCAAAGATACTCCTGCATAAAGAGGATGTGGAGACATACGGCAGGGCAAAAGAGCAGGGTGCCTTCTGGGGATTTAATGTTGCTGACCTGCCTGACCCTGATGATTTTTTAAATGAAGGAGATGAGGTGAAGGCCGGCGGTCTTACATTTAAGGTCATGCATTCACCGGGACACAGCCCGGGCGGAATATGTCTTTATGGAGAGGGTGTGGTGATAACCGGCGACACTATCTTTCAGGGCTCTATTGGAAGGACTGACTTTCCAGGGGGAAGTATCGAGAAGCTGAAGGACTCATTTAGACGTCTTCTGGAACTTCCTGATGAGACAAAGGTCTATGCAGGACACGGGCCCGAGACGACCATCGGTATAGAGAAGGTTTCAAATTTCTTTGTACATGAACTGTAACAGTTGATGAAGAACCCTTTTTACATACTTGATGTATTTGCTGAAGAGAAGTATTCAGGCAACCAGCTTGCTGTTGTCAGGAGCGCTGCATCTATCCCTGATGATGAGATGCTGCAGATAGCACAGGAGATAAATTTTTCTGAAACAGCCTTTGTTCTATCTGATGAAGAGAGCGATGGCGGATATGATGTACGCATCTTCACCCCGAAGGAGGAGGTTCCGTTTGCGGGTCACCCTGTCCTGGGTGCAGCATATGTCATTCAGCAGGAGATAATAAGAGAGCCTGTTGACTCACTTCTGCTAAATCTCAAGATAGGAAAGATATCTGTTAGTCTCAATTATCAGGATGATAAGCAAGATGTCCTCCATATGAAACAGATTCAGCCTCTCTTTGGATGCAGACTGACACGGGATGAGGTCTCTGCAGTACTGGGGATTATGCCTGAAGACATTAGTGATGATACTCCTGTTCAGGAGGTCTCTACCGGATTCCCATTCTTTGTAGTGCCTCTCAAGAGCATCAAAGCTTTAAAGGGGTGCAGTATTAACCTGAAGAGATATGCTGAACTGATCCGGGATAGGGAGGCAAAGGCAATTTTGGTGTTTTCAGATGAGACATATGAAGATAACAATGACCTGACTGTCAGGGTGTTTGCAGATTATTTCGGCATACCGGAGGACCCTGCAACCGGAAGTGCAAACGGGTGTCTCGGAGCATATCTTTTAAAACATAATTACTTTGGCAGCAGTAAAGTATCTGTCAGGGTGGAGCAGGGTTATGAGATGGGGAGGCGTTCACTTCTTTATGTTGATGCTGAGGAGAAGGACGGAAGCTTTGATATTTCAGTAGGCGGAAAGGTTATTATGGTCAGTAGAGGGGAACTGGCTTAAAAATGAAATGTCTCCTATTTTTACAGTGTAACAGTCCCAAAGAACAACAGTGCCATAGTCTGTCACTTCGTTCACTGCAGTTAAATATATTATTTGATAAAATTTCGTTGTTGTTGTGCTTTTGCTCTGTTGTACTGTGGCACTGATCTATTTCCTGAAATAGATCAAATACTCCACATTCCCCTTAGGTCCTTTTATCGGGGACTCTATGACACCGACCACTTCTAGGTTTCTGGCGAGAATATCATTTCTGACCTTTTCAACAGCTTCAAGCCGTTTCTTCTCATCCCTTACAACACCGTTCTTACCGATATCTTCTCTAACGACCTCAAACTGCGGCTTTATCAGGGCGACCACTTCACCCGGTGAGTTTAGGAACTCAAGCACTTTAGGAATGACTGTTCTGAGTGATATGAATGAGACATCAATAGTTATCAGGTCCATCTTATACGGCATGAGGTCTGTCTTAAGGTGGCGGATATTCGTCCTTTCAAGAAGCACGACCCGTTCGTCATGCCTAAGGGTCCAGCTGAACTGTCCGTAACCCACATCAACTGCAAAGACCTTTTTGGCGCCGTGCTGAAGCATGCAGTCTGTAAAACCACCAGTTGATGCGCCGACATCCATGGTTCTCTTACCCTTAACATCTATCTTGAAATCCTCTAATGCATGCACAAGCTTCAGGCCGCCACGGCTTACATAAGGCATTTTTTGCAGGAGTTCAATACATGCATCAGGCTTAACAAGCGTGCCGGCTTTCTCGGTCTTTAAACCATCCACATGGACATTCCCCTCCATTATTAGCGCCTTAGCCTTCTCCATGCTCTCAACCCATCCTTTATCAAAGAGGAGCTTATCCAGTCGGACCTTTTTTAGTTTGTCAGTCATGGATTTATTATACAGAGAAAAGTTATGAGGTTGGGAGTTATGAGAAAGAAATATTGGTGGTGCGATAAAAGGGGTATTTTTTCTAATCTGAGTTATGTTGACTACTTCTTGAATTGCCGTGCTATAGCGGTGTCAAGATCAAAGAGACTGATTCCGTATGAAATGCCGAGCATTCGTAAGTTCCCGTAGCCCTTTATGAGTTTCCTGAAAAAGCTGGAAGGGGTTGTATTTGTCATTAATGAGATGGTATAAACCTCTTTCAAGAATCGTTTGTGCGAGCTGCTGAACCACGAGAGCTTTGTCTCTTCATCCCAGTCATATGTTATCCAGTCTTCAAGGGTAAGCGGTGGTTTAAATCCTTTCTCAACAGATCTCTCGAAAAGAGGGGTGTTGGGATAAGGAATATAGGTTGAAGGGCCATATATATCAGCATGCTTGTATGTTGTTAAAAGAAAACGCATTAATTTTACTGTCTTTATAATGTCGGATCGCGTTTCATCCGGGAAACCTATCATGAAGTGGTAATTAACCTTGAGCCCTAGGTCTTTCAGCTTTGCGTGGGCCTTAAGTGCATCATTTGCCTGTATATCTTTTTGTATCAGCTTAAGTATTCTGTCTGAACCGCTTTCTATACCGAAAGTCAGTTCGGCACAACCGCTTTGCATCATTAAACGGAGAGTGTCTTCATCATATTTTAGAAATGTATCAATACGCATGTCGGAATGCCATGAGATATTAATATTTCGCTTAATTAATCCTTCACAAAATTCACGGACACGTTTCTTGTTTACAAAAAAATTATCAGATGTGAGGTTGACTGCATCCAGGTTGTAACTTTCAGTCATATACTCAATGGCATCAATTAACTTTTCTGAGCTCATCCCTCTCCATTGCCTGTCATTAAATCTCAGGTTGTAACAGAAACCGCACCTATATGGGCATCCCCTGTCAGTATTGATGTCAAGACATCTTTTGCGCTTACCCATAAATTCACGTTTGTGATTTGCATAATATTCGATATCCACAAGACTGTAATCCGGTAACATGAGTGTATCCATATCAAGAAAACCCCGATCTTTTGGTGTATGAACAATCTTGCCATCTTTTTTGAACACAATATTTGGTATGTTATCGATGGAGGCACTGTTCTGCAGCTGTTTTGCAAGGTTAGTAAGCGTTTCTTCACCTTCGCCGATAACAACGATATCTATGTTTTCATGTTGTATAGTCTGTTCCGGCAGGAAGCTCGGATGTAAACCACCCCAAACTACAGGTATTGGACGGATTTCCTTAACAGCTTTGGAAAAATCTAATGCTCCTTGGATCTGGTACCCTGTCATTACACCAGTGCCAGCCAGTACAACATCTTCATTGAGTGCATCCTTCAGTTCATCATGCCAGTTATCCGTTGTTTCACAATCAATAATTTTGACAGAAAAACCATGGTCTATTAAATATGATGCGATATAGATCAGGCCAAGCGGAGCACGATGGAAAGAGATCGCTTCTGAGTAGACTTCTTTAGGTCGAAATAAAATCACATTAGGCATTGCAAATCACCCTTATAGAAAGTAGTCAATTATTTTAACATATTCTATGACTGCCTGCGTATCAAATAAATAAATTTTATTAATATTAAATAATTAATAAAATTAAAGAGAGGGTACAAGATAAAAAAGGGATCAGAAAGCGAAGGTTTATACTTTTATAATTAACAACGTTTGCATTTGTAGTGCAGTGGAACGTGTAAATGCAATTAAGGTCAATTACACGTTATGTTTTTGTGAGGCTTTTTTCTCTGCTAGTTTAAGGGCCTCAGTTGTTATGCCCTCTGCATCAAGCCCGAGGTTCTTTCTGAGGAGTTTTTGAGGACCCTGTTCGATAAACTCATCAGGGATGCCGAGCATCCTCACCTTTACACCCTCAATACCAGCCTTTGAAAGTTCCTCAAGCACGGAGCCTCCAAAACCGCCGGAGATGGTATTCTCCTCAACAGTCAGTACGTGTTTAGTCTCTTTTGCAAGTTTAAGGATGGTTGAAGTATCAAGAGGTTTTAAAAATCTTGCGTTCACAACAGCTGCATCAATACCTGCATCAGCCAACAGTTTTGATGCTTCAAGTGAGGGTAGGGCCATGCTGCCAATCGCAAGGATCAATAGATCTTTTCCTTCTTTCAGGACCTCGGCTTTGCCGATAGGGATATCCTTCATTTCTATCTTTTCATAACCCTCTGGTGCGGCACCTCTTGGATAACGTATAGCTGAAGGAGCGTTAAGTGATACAGCTGTTTTAAGCATATTCTGAAGCTCATTGCCGTTCTTCGGAGCCATTACGACAAGGTCTGGAATATGTCTTAGATATGAAAGGTCAAATGTGCCGTTGTGAGTAGGGCCGTCATCGCCCACTATGCCTGCCCTGTCAAGAGCAAAGACTACCGGCAGTTTCTGCAGACATACATCATGTATGATCTCATCATAAGACCTCTGAAGGAATGTCGAATATATTGCAACAACAGGCTTGACGCCCTGTGTGGCAAGGCCTGCGGCGAATGTGACGGCATGCGGCTCGGCAATCCCGACATCATAAAACCTCTTTGGGAAATTCCTTACAAACTCAGAAAGCCCGGTGCCTTCAGTCATTGCAGCGGTTATTGCAACTATCCTGTCATCTTCCCTTGCAAGTTCTGTAAGGCAGTTTCCGAATATGCTGCTGTATGATGCTTTGGAAGAGGCAGCTGTCTCTCCGGTCTCTATATCAAAAGGCCCGATACCATGGAAAAGACCGGGTTCCTTTTCTGCCATCTCATAGCCCTTGCCCTTCTTTGTTATGGCATGGATAAGGACAGGGGCAGGAAAGTCCCTGAACCTTTCGAGTGTCTCTATAAGCTGAAATATGTTGTGTCCGTCAACAGGGCCGACATACTCAAAACCCAACTCTTCAAAGAGCATACCCGGCACAACAAGATTCTTGAATGTCTCCTCTGCTTTTTTCGCCATCTTGAGCACAGGATCTCCGACCTTTGGGATACGGTCAAGAAAATATTTTGTCTCCTTCTTGAACTTTGTGTACAGGTCTCCCATGAGCAGTTTTCTCAGGTATGAAGACATGGCGCCGACATTGGGTGATATAGACATCTCATTATCGTTCAGTATTACAATAAGGTTCTTGTTGAGGTGGCCTGCGTGGTTGAGTCCTTCAAAGGCAAGGCCTGCGGTAAGTGCACCGTCACCGATGACAGCTATCGCTTTAAATTTCTCATCAATATGGTCAGCAGCAGCTATCATTCCAAGTGCTGCCGAGATAGATGTTGAGCTATGCCCGGTACCGAATGCGTCATGAGGACTCTCGCTTATCTTGGGAAAGCCTGAAATGCCTTTGTGCTGCCTTATGGTATTGAAAGAGTCATATCTTCCGGTAAGAAGCTTATGAGGGTAGGACTGATGCCCTACATCCCAGATGATCTTATCAACAGGCGAATTGAATACATAATGGAGTGCTATTGTCAGGTCAACAACGCCAAGGCTTGGTGCCAGGTGTCCTCCATTAAGCGCGACCCTTTCAATGATGGCATCTCTTAATTCCTGTGCAAGTTCGCCCAGTTCATCAAGTGAGAGTTTTTTAAGGTAATCCGGATTTTTTATCTTCTCTAAGTGCATTATATCTTCTTAATTACGCCTTGATATTATATATTTTGCGATCTCTCTCAAGGGGTCAGCTTTTTCATCAAAAACCCCAAGGGCATCAATTGCATCAGCGATAAGCTTGTCCGCCATCTTCCTTGATTCTTCAAGGCCGAATATTGATGGATAAGTGTTCTTCCCTCTTTCGTTATCAGAACCAGCCGGTTTGCCGAGCTCTTCTGTAGTGCCTGTTATATCAAGTATATCATCAACTATCTGAAAGGCGAGCCCCACATTATCGCCATAAGTGGTAAGTGCTTTAATCTGGCTGTCATTTGCCCCGGCCATTATAGCGCCAATCCTTACGGAGGCTTTTATGAAAGTCCCTGTCTTATGTGTGTGGATGTATAGTAGTTCATCCTTTCCAGCTTTTTTACCTTCAAGCAGGATATCTATGGACTGTCCGCCGACCATCCCGTCAGGACCGCATGCATGTGTGACCTCTCTGATGACATCAACAAGAGTGCCAGGGTCAGCATTTGAAGCGGAAATTATATTGAAGGCCTCTGTAAGCAGTGCATCGCCGGCTAGAATTGCCGTGGCTTCTCCGAATTCAATATGGGTTGTAGGTTTGTTCCTTCTGAAATCATCATCGTCCATAGCTGGGAGGTCATCATGTATAAGCGAGTACGTGTGTATAAGCTCAAGTGAAGCTGCAACAGGCATTACTTCATCTGAAGTGCCGCTGACCGCTTCGTAGCCGGCAAGGACAAGAATAGGCCTTACTCTTTTTCCGCCAGCCATAAGCGAATACGCCATAGCATCAAAAAGCTCATTAGGACGGCCGTTGCTTTTTGTCTTTGAGTCGACATAGGACTGCAGAAAAGTGTCAACTAGCTCTTTCTTGATTTTCAGATACTCGACTATATTCATGATATTAATATGTAATTCGTATTATAACCCTATGACTTGCAATTATTAAAGTAGATGTAATGAGTTGAATGTTGTTTCCCCAATAGGTTTAAGATGTTATAATTAAAAATCTTCTTTTCATGTGCAGAAAAAGAAGATGGTAAATACACAACAATAGATTATAGGAGGCATGTATGACAGAAGAGTCCTTGTCAATTGAAGAGATGGAGAGGCTGATGGATCTCAGCCTTGAGGATAAGATTGAGCATTCCAAGAAGATAATCAAAGAGGCTATTGGAAAATACGGTGTTGAGAATATGGCTGTTGCCTGGACTGGCGGCAAGGACAGCACTACCATGGTTTGGCTTTTCAGGGAGGCATGTAAAGAGCTGGGGGTAGAATTGCCGAAGTGCATGTTCATTGATGAAGGCTATGTGTTTGAGGAGATATGGGACATATTCAACCAGCTTAAGGGTGAGTGGAACCTTGATGCACGTATAGCCAAGAACACTGATGTCAGCGACAAGGCAGAGAAGGTAGGAGACATAGTCAAGGTGAGCAGCCTTAATGAACGAAACAGGAAAGAGCTTTCACTTCTTGAGATCGAGGATGAGGAATTCCCGTTTGAGCCCGAATCATTTATCGGCAATCACCTTATGAAGACGATTGCGATGAACATGTTCCTTGAGGAGACAGGCACCAAAGCGCTTGCAACCGCCATCAGGTGGGATGAGCAGGAGGCGCGTGTAGAGGATCCCTTCTTCAGCCCCAAAAAGAACCCGCCGCATATGAGAGTGCAGCCTATACTCCATTTTTCAGAGCGCAATATCTGGGACTTCATGTTTAAGTATGAGCTGCCTTTCTGTACTCTCTATAAGGAGGGCTACCGCTCTCTTGGAGCAAAGGGCTCAACAACCAAAATGTCTGATATCCCCGCATGGGAGCAGGATCTGGAGAATACTTATGAGAGAGCAGGCCGCGGCCAGGGCAAAGAAGAGATAATGGGTAAGCTAAGAGACCTGGGCTATATGTAGAGAAACAGAGAACAGGGGTTAGGTAATAGAGACTTAAACAATATAAGGCCAAAAGCTCCCTCCTGATTTTTTCAAGAGGGAGCTTTTGATATACACTTCTATTTATGTTCAACTTTTTTAAAAAGAAGACGAAAAACGCAAAGGAGCGGGTCATTGTGCTCGGCATTGACGGTGTCCCGTGCAGCCTTCTGGAGAGGCTTACAGCAGAAGGTGTTATGCCAAATCTCTCAAAGATCCTGGCCAAAGGCACTCTTCTTCCAATGACGGCTTCTATCCCCGAAGTCTCCTCAACATCCTGGAGCACATTCATGACAGGTGTAAATCCGGCAAGGCATGGGATTTATGGATTTACAGAGGTTGATAAGGCTACTTATAAATGGCATTTCCCCAACTCTTCTGATATGAAGAGCAGCACTTTATGGGATATAGCAGGGAAGAACGGCAAGAGGAGCATAGTTGTCAATGTGCCTTCTACCTATCCGGCAAAAGAGCTGAGCGGCATCCTTACATCAGGCTTTGTATCCCTTGACCTTAAGAAGGCCACCTATCCGGCATCGGCGTATGAGTACTTGAAGAGCATAGACTACAGGATGGATGTGAATACACAGAAGGCCAAAGTGTCATCAGCTGCTCTGGCTGCAGATATTAAGAAGACATTTGATATCAGGAAGAAGGCTATACTTCATTTTCTGAATAATGAGGAGTGGGACCTCTTTGTAGGTGTAGTTACTGAGACGGACAGGCTTCATCACTATCTCTGGGCAGCGCTTGATGATGAGAGTCATGAGATGCACAGTTTTTTTCTGGACTTCTACAAGGAGCTTGATCGTTTTATAGGCGAGATGTATAAGAAGGCTGGTGAAGAGATCCCGTTTATAATTCTGTCAGATCATGGGTTTACTACAATTAACAAAGAGGTGTATCTCAACTCATGGCTTAAGGAGAGGGGTTATCTCAAGTTCGAGAAAGAGGTTCCCGAGACATTTGAGGATATGACAGATGAGAGCAGAGTATTTGCTCTTGACCCTGCAAGGTTTTATATCCATTTGGAAGAAAAATATTCCCGCGGATGTGTTGAGCAGAATGAGTATGAAGCTTTAAGAGAGAGACTGAAGGGGGAGCTTTTGTCTCTGGAGGTCGATGGAGAAAGGGTGATAAAAGAGGTGAGGTTCAAAGAAGAAGTTTACAGCGGTGGCCTGCTTAATGATGCCCCCGACCTCGTTGCGCTTCCCAATAAAGGGTATGACCTTAAGAGCGCTATTAATAAGGTAGAGGTTTCTGGAATGGGGCTTTTTACAGGCGGGCATACAAGGGATGATGCTACCTTCTATATTAACCGCAAGGTCGACCCCGGTGATATCAATATTGTTGATGTAGGACCGACCATAATCTCACTGCTTGGTATTGATGACAGTGGTTTTGACGGGCGTCCTATTGTTTAGGTTTTTTGCCGAGTCTGATTTTTCTTCATAACAATTTCATTTCTCCTTTTTTTTTAATAATCTTTACATGTAAAGATTATTATTGTCTGAGCCAATCAAATTTGCTAAAGTCATATAAGCTATGTTTCAGTTAATATGATTTTAAACAAGCGGGTTTTGATATGAATACTGATTCAAAACAATGCGGGATGCGGTTCAGCAGCTCTGATGACGGTACGCTGCTTGTTGCCATTGATGGAGACTGCAGGATAGGAAATGAGATCCCTTCTTTTGATGAATTAGAGAAACATATTAAAACTAATTCAGGGCTCAGCAGCCTTTCCTATGATACTGAAGGGCTGATCGGATGGGACAGCGGGCTTCTCACCATCTTTATAAAGATCAACGGCGTATGCGCTGAAAATAATATTCAAATAAACAGGGAGGGGCTGCCTCAGGGGGTCCAGCGCCTCCTCTCCCTTGCTGCTGCAGTACCTGAAAGTGAAGAGGCAAGAAGAGAATCTGTCAGTATCTCTTTTTTTGAAGAGACAGGCCAGGCTGTAATTGACTTCTGGCATTCAGTGGTGGATATGCTGGAATTTATAGGCGATGCCTTTTTTGCATTTGGCAAGCTGCTGCGCGGCAAGGCCAGGTACCGCAGGTCTGAGCTTTTTGTTATTATTCAGGACTGCGGGGCAAAGGCCTTTCCTATCGTATCACTCATAAGCCTTCTTGTCGGCCTTATACTTGCATTTATAGGCGCGATACAGTTGAAGATGTTCGGTGCTCAGATATATATTGCAGATCTTGTAGGCATTGGAATGGTACGGGTGATGGGAGCCATCATGACCGGAATTATCATGGCTGGCCGTACGGGGGCAGCTTTTGCGGCGCAGATTGGAACGATGCAGGTCAATGAAGAGGTAGATGCACTTGAAACGATGGGTATTTCCCCTATGGAATTTCTTGTGCTCCCGCGAATGCTAGCCCTTACATTAATGATGCCGCTGCTCTGTCTTTATGCTGACCTGATGGGAATACTCGGGGGAATGATAGTCGGCGTTGGTATGATGGATTTGACAGTGATGGAGTACTTTATGGAGACAAAGAAGGCCGTAAGCCTCGGCAATCTGTGGATAGGTCTCTTTCATAGTGTTGTGTTTGGAATACTTGTATCTCTATCAGGCTGTTTGAGGGGGATGCAGTGCGGCAGGAGCGCATCATCAGTCGGAGATGCAGGCACCTCCGCAGTTGTAACAGGGATTGTGAGTATAATAATAGCAACTGCGATAATAACATTCGTCTGCCAGATGCTTGGAATATAAAACAGTTAAGAGTTGAAAGTTGAAAAACATGGATGAACTAAAACCGCATATAAAAGTAGAAGGCCTCACAATGGCGTTCGGGAACTTTGTGGTGCAGAGGGATATCTCATTTACCGTTAACAGGGGGGATATATTTATTGTGATGGGCGGCAGCGGGTGTGGCAAGAGCACACTTTTACGCCACATGATTGGGCTTCAACGCCCTGCGGCTGGCCGTGTTCTTTATGAAGGCACTAGTTTCTGGGATGCCGGGGTTGATGACAGGGAGCGGATTAAAAGAGGTTTCGGCGTTCTGTTTCAGAGCGGTGCGCTCTGGAGTTCAATGACACTTGCTGAGAATGTTGCGCTGCCTCTTCACGAATATACTGACCTTCCATTAAGTCAGGTGCAGGAGATAGTATCACTTAAGCTCTCTCTGGTGGGCCTTGCAGGTTTTGAAGAATATTATCCTTCTGAGCTGAGCGGCGGTATGAAGAAGCGTGCCGGCCTTGCACGCGCAATGGCGCTTGACCCTGACATACTCTTTTTTGACGAACCTTCATCAGGGCTTGACCCTATAAGCGCAAAGCTGATGGATGACCTGATACAGGAGCTTAGGGACAGTCTGGGTGCTACGGTTGTTATAGTGACTCATGAGCTGGCAAGCATTCTTTCGATAGGCAGTAATTCTATATTTCTTGATGCAGAGGCAAGAACGATGATAGCGGGTGGTGACCCGAAGAGGCTGCTGGCAGAGTCGCAGAACCGCAAAGTGCATAGTTTTTTAACACGGGGAGAGGATATATAATGGAGAGAACTCATGAGTAAAGAGGCCAACAGGGCGCTGATCGGCAGTTTTGTCGTGGGTGCGGTAATTTTGATCATTGCAGGGGTGCTCATATTTGGTTCAGGGCAGCTCTTTACAAAGCAGGACAAGCATGTGCTTTATTTTAAGGGTTCTGTAAAGGGGCTTAATATAGGCTCCCCGGTTATGTTCCGTGGTGTAAAAATAGGCTCAGTTATAGATATTTTACTTCAGTTCAATGCAGATGACCTTTCAATACGCATACCGGTCATCATAGAGGTAGACCCTGACAGGTTCACCTTGCAGGACAGCGTAATGAAGAGAAAACAGGAGTACGTTGCCCAGCTTATTGAGAAGGGGCTGAGGGCGCAGCTTCAGATGCAGAGTATGGTGACCGGCCAGCTCATGATAGACCTTGATTTTTATCCTGACAAACCGGCGGAGATGGTTGGAGAATTAGGTAAGTATACTGAGGTGCCGACCATATCATCAAATCTTCAATTGCTGACAAAAAAACTTGGCAACCTTCCGATTGAGGAGCTCTTTGGTAAGATGGTCAAGGCGATCGAAGGAATAGAGAAGATAGTCAACTCCCCTGAACTGATCGGGAGCGTCGGTTCATTTGATCGGGCGCTGCAGGATATTCACTCACTGCTTGAGAATATAGATAAGCAGTTCACCCCTCTTGCAGAAAGCATAATCAATACATCAAAGTCAGCTGAGGAGGCTCTCACGCAGTTTAGGAAAACGGTCGAGATGAAGGAGGGGGCTCCGGCTGAGCTGGCTGCAGAATTGAAGGATACCATGGCATCTGCGAGGGAAGCCATGGATGCCATAAAGGATGTCACCTCAGAGGACTCAGAGGCTGTTTATGAACTTAACAATACTCTCAGGGAACTGTCATCAGCGGCACGTTCCCTGCGTTTCATGGCGGAATATATCGAAAGACATCCTGAAGCCCTGATCAGGGGTAAGCGGGATTCTACAGGAGAATAAGGTATGAACCCTCTACTTAAAAGACTAACAGTACTCTTCTTTGTTTTTTTAATGCTCATTACAGCGGGCTGTGCAGGCACAAAGGCATCAAGGTTTTACACTTTACATCCTACAGCTAACCAGGCTGATGGACAGGCATCAGTCTCAAAAAATAATAATGTCGTTGTGAGCATAGGCCATATCGAGATCCCGAATATACTTGACAGGCCACAGATAGTGACATACTCCGGTAACAATCAGGTTGAGTTCTTAGAATTTGACCGCTGGGCAGGAAGTTTTAAGGATGATATTTCTCGGGTACTTATAAAAGACCTCTCATCATTAGTTGCAAAGGATGGGATATCTGTAGTCTCATGGCGACAGCCCGGTTCTTCGGATTACAGGATAGATCTTAATATCAACAGATTCGGTAGTATCTCTGACAGTGAGGTGGCTCTTTCAGTCAGGTGGATAGTTATGGAGAGCAAAGGTAAGAATGTCATTCATATTAAAGAATCAGATCTCATCGAGCCGATTGAGGGAGCAGGGGTGGATGCATCAGTTGCTGCTATGAGCAGGGCGATAGGGGAACTCAGCAGGGAATTGGCAGATTATATTGCTGAAATTCAGGGTGTAAAGTAGTTTGTGTAGATTTTTTGGTATGCCTTCATGGATATAGGCAGGGTCCTGTTTATATCCTTTTTTTACTGATAAATAAGACTATGTCCCACCTTTAAAACTGAACCCCGGTCTTTGTTCTGAACCTTATGACCTTTATCAACCTGCTAAATAATGGTTTTCGTATTGTTTAGCCTGACTGCCTCAATGCGCTATACCCATCCTCTTGTTGAAGTTGGTTGCAGTTTATATGAAAATGCGTTATTTGACTCCCCATAGCTGTTTGCAATCTGATTCCTAAGGTTTTTAGAAGTGGTTATGGAGTACATATACGGATGCCATGTTTTTGCTATATTTTCAGACTATTTTAAGTGTTTATATGATTATTATCTTTTTTATAATAATTAGCCATATTTCTGTTTTAATAAGAGAAGTTATATGACGGGTACAGCCTGAAATTCATTTTATGCCTTAAATTAGAAGAGTTTGGCAACTTTCTTGCTATTTATATGTTAAATATTAAGCATTGCTTGTTTTCTGAGTATTTTTTTTCCTTAAAAATGAAAAATTTGACTTTAATTAAGATTCTTTTAGTGTCTCTTGGAATATTGCTTTCCCCTATTTTTGCGAACGCGCTTGACTACCCGCATAATGATGCGAACTATTACGGTTGTTCAAGTTGTCACGACTTCTTCAGCTCTAATCCATACCTTGTGTCTGACTGGACCGGCGGCTACACGATGGCTGATGCTGATGACACGCCGTTAAATCACCTCTGCAGGAGCTGTCACTATGCCGGCGGCCCGACGGACAAGCACAATGTCCACTCATATATTGGAGTCGGATATGCATCAGCCGGTGAAAGCCAGTACGGTCCCTGGCAGGTTGAATGCTCTACCTGTCACAACCCGCATGAGCATGACCAGTTCATGCAGAATCGGGATTCAGGTGATACATATTGGCAGGTGAAACTCCTGGTTGATACTGTATCCGTCTCAGACACCACATCAACCCTCAAGGCACAGGGCAATCCTGGCTGGACAGTTGATGAGCATAAAGACCTGAAGGTCGTGCCTAATGTTGATTCAAGATACCCTGCTGTATACAAGATCACCGGTAATGATTCAGACACTCTGACCATAAAGGGGCAGATGAATATAAGCGATGTTTCAAATGGTGATTCCTTTGCAATTATATACAGCAAGCTTGTGAGAAAATACATACGGCTTGATAGGATAGCCAATCCTATGTCGCCAAGGAGCGGTTGGAAGACTGTAAAGCTCTTCAATGCATCCGGCACTAATTCATTGGCAGATGGGGACAACACATATGACGGAGTATGTGAGGTATGCCATCAAGAAACAACGCATTTCAGGAATGATGGTTCGGGTTCTGACCAGAAGCATACTAATATGGGTTTAGCATTAGGGACCAGATGTACTAATTGTCATAAGGCTGCGAAGGGCTTCAGGGGCGCATGCGATATATGCCATGGAGAGCCGCCTGTTGATGCAGGTACGCTTGTATATAATCCCGGCCCAACAGGCTCAACAACTGCCGGCGCTCATGACAAGCATGTGAACATAAAGAGCTATGGTTGTGCAAATTGCCATTATAACAGTGTAGGGAGAGGCCCGACTCATAACTTTGCTTACCCGGTTGATATCACCATTGGTTTCTATCTTTTCGGGGGTGACTATAGAGGCGGTATATACGACGGTCAGGCATCTGCAACATATGATACTAGCGAGGCAAGCACTACAGTCACCAATACAGGTACCAAGACCTGTAACAATCTCTACTGCCACAGTAACGCTGCTCCGTTTGATAAGGCCAATGCATATAAGACCCCGGTGTGGGACGGTTCAGTATCATGTACTTCATGCCATGATGCAGGAGGTTCATCAACAGGGCTGAGCGCACGTCACGGCAAACATACTGACGGGGCAACGTACGCATTTGTATGTGAGAAGTGCCATAGCCAGACAGCAACCGGAAGCAGTGCGATAAAGAATGAGCCGTATCATGTAAACAATGCAAAGGATATAGTTTTTTCAGCCAGCGGCACATACAGCAGTGCTCCCAAGTCCTGTACCAGTACATACTGCCACAGTGACGCCAAGGGAGGTCCGCCCAATACCGCTGTAAAATGGACCGATTCTGAGACGGTTGGAGATGCGCCTTGCTATGAGTGCCATAGCGGAAGGACATCTGATGATATAGAGGTAAACTGTATAAACCCCAACACATGGGATGCGTCAGCCGGGACCTGCACCGCACCTGACCAGGTAACTTGTGAGAGCGCTAACGGAGTATGGGATGCGGATGAGGGATGTTATACAACCCTTACTATGAGGACCGATGGCCATAAAGCTCTGGTCACTAATAAATGGATAAGAAAGTATCCCTGTAATTTCTGTCATGATGACACTGTAGATGCGTCAAGCAATGTTGACAACTATTCTAAACATGTCAATGAGTCAAAGGATATTGCCATAGAACCAACCTGGCACCTTTATGCTGCCAGTGCTCCTCCAAGCTTTGACTCTGATACAAAGGTCTGTTACAACCTCTATTGTCACAGCGATGGCACATATGAAGACCCTGTTGTGAAGGCATTTCCATGGGATGATCCGCCTAAAGGTTGTAACGCCTGTCATGGACATTCCGGTGTTTGTGCTGATTGCCACTCTGACGAGAGGGCTTTAGGCTGGGGCAGCACAGAAGAATGGAAGTCTGCAATGCCTATGTATGCAGGCGGAGACCCGGGTGAGCCGAGGGCAAACTCACATCCGCGTCATTTACAGACAGACTTCACCTGCAACCAGTGTCATGATAAAACACTTTCGGGCGGTGCATGCCAGGATTGCCACGCAGATGGTATACCGGCCGGGACAATGAGGGAGTTTGGCCATGTTGATCCGGTTTTCCATGTTAATAAATCCAAGGATGTATACTTCCCCGGGGATTTAGGCTCATATGACAAGAGAGAAGGTTTTAAGAAATGTTCAAGTACAGAATGTCATACCGGAACTGATCCGCAGTGGGGAGACTCGATCAATTCGACGGTTATATGCTTGACCTGTCACGGATCAGCATCCGGTGACGTTGATGATTTCGGCTCATGGAACGACGTGCGTGCTGAGATAGATACAAATGAATGGGTGGATGCCGGTCATGGTAGAAGTGGTACAGCAGGCCCTGACCCTGATATTCCGGATGGTGATGATTATGATTCAGGTAATCCGCCGGCCAACTTCCCCGGCAATCCATGCTGGTACTGTCACGATAATTCAATCCTGCACAAGGATGACGATAATCCATTCAGGCTCAAGATGCATGATCAGTTCAGTAAACGGTTTGATAAGGAGTGTACATACTGTCATTTGGAAGGCAAGGACAGTGAATGTCTGGATTGTCATGATACAGCTGCACCTACGCTGGCACCACAGTTAAGCGTTATCTATGCTTCCGCGGGTGATACCCGCGCTGACGGCGCAGTCGCACCTGCCCGGTTGGATCATTCGGGCTATACAGTGCCCGCCAACAGCTGCATAACCAATGATTGCCATGGAGACGACAGTCAAAAATTCTGTTCTGACAGAACTATCAATTCCCGTTACTGTTCTGTAGATGAGGACTGTCCTGATTTTGCATCAGGGGAAACATGCGATCCTGCTACAGGCTCATACCCGGTTGATACATGGGTACATAATGTTGATGCTGATCTATGGACCAAGGACCTTAAGGATGATATACAGAACCAGTATTTGATGATAGGTGTCTGCCTGAAGTGCCATGACGATGATAGCAACAATAAATGTACACAGTGTCATACGGCACCGCCTGAGGATCCTGATAAATATGCCTTGGGATATGATCCAGGTTCAGGTCTTGTTGCTGGAACTACTAAGGCGACCTCAACACATTTCGGCTATAAACATTTTATCGCATATGAAAGCAGTGCAAAGACGCAGCTTGACACCGGCACCGTTACCGTCACGGCATCTTCTACCAATGGGTTTGCAGACGGTTCACAGAGCTGGGCAGATGATGAGTGGACAGGGAAATACGTTATGATGGACAGCGGCCTTAACTTCTCCGAAAACAGGAAGATAGCCTCAAATACTGGCAATGCGCTGACCCTTGTCGGAGATTTCTCAACCCAGCCCCAGATCGGGGATTCCTACTATATAAATGATCTCGTGTGGAAAGGCGGGAAATTCTGCTGGGACTGCCATGACCCTCATGGCGACAAAGACAGCAATGATAATAATAACCTTTATATGATCCAGAATGAAGTTGCAACGCAGACTGACGGCGTATTCGGAATACCGGTATCAAGGAAACCTGTATCCTTTACAGATAAGACTACTGGCCTTGATTATATAAATACCGCCGGCCCTGTATGGGACGGTATATGCAATGTATGTCATACCGACTCAGGAATGCACTACAGGTCGGATTATGGTGACGGACATAATTCAGGCAGGGTCTGTACAACCTGCCACGAGCACAGGTTCAGTGACAGCCATGCATCAGGCCGTGACTGTGGTGAGTGCCATGAAGATAAGCCCATCCCTAGGCATTCAGGTTTCGGCCTGCCAAAGGACTGCACAAAGTGCCATGCCGGCATAATAGGTAAACGTGTTGACGTAATAACTCAGCTGTCTTTAACCAATTCTCACCATATTCAGGGAGTTGAGGTGACCAACAGGCACTGTTACGCATGTCACTGGGAGGCAACCGAGGACGGCCTGATAAACGTGGATCATCATTCAGGTTATAACTTCAAGACTCATAATGGCACACCGAATGCCCAGGCTGACCTCGTTATCTGGGGCTCGGGAACAAGGCCCACTACCCACCAGCCAGGAGTAACAGCAACGTCATTCCTTGCAACCAATATAGGAACAGTGAATGAAAGAACAGATGTCGGGAACGTTACGTTGATGTGTCTTGGCTGTCATAGCAAGCAGAACAATGAAACAGAACCGTTCAACCTTGTTGAGCCTCTTCAGGGTGACTGTAAGACACCAAACCAGTATGCATGGGATGGGACCAGCATCGGTGAACGGTATTCACAGACAGAGACGACGACATGGGGTAAGTATGAAACAGCTACTGCCGCTGCACCGAGAAACCTGACAAAGGCGTTTTCTGCGCATGGTAATGCGGTTAACAATGAGGGCGGATGGGATGATGCTGAGGGTCAGGATGGTGATATGTCAAGTATTAACACCCGAGGCGGAGGCCAGAATGTTCAGTGCTTTGACTGTCACAGCTCTCATGGTTCAAGGACCACCGGCATAACCTCAAGCTATAAGACATTTAACGGCACCAACAATGGAGCAAACCTGAAAGAGACCCAGGCAGGTAAAGGCGGATATCAGCGTTCATACAAGGCACGCAGCAATCAGGATACCGATCCTGTCAATCCATATAATGAAGGTGCTGCCCAGTGCTTTGACTGTCATGAGACAAAAGATGCAAGGTCAGAGATATATGCTAATAACTACAGCCCGTGGGGTTATAACGAGACCTTCGGGGCGGATGAAGGCATGCCTGTTATGGGTTACAAGGACACATCCTATTTCGGCCAGGGGGTAAAGTCTTCTACCTCAAGATTTGCCACCTACAGGATGAGCAGGGCAACGATACTTGGAGGGCATCTCAATGCATCTTCGCCTGTATACACTTCAGGGACGGCCACCCACGGTTCGACATTGACAGTGGGAGATACATCCATGTCATGGACAGTTGATGAATGGGCGGATCACTTTGTGCTTATGGAAACAGGGGCAAATGCAGGAGAACAGAGGAAGGTCGAGTCCAATACATCAAATACACTTAGCGTTGAAGCAGGTTATCCATTTGCCAGTGCAGTCGGCGCAGGGGATACATATAAGGTAATTATGTCCGGTCTCACAAAGGATGAAGGCATTTCCACAGGCGGTTCAGCAACGACCCTTGTTGATGCGAACAAGAACTGGACAGCAGCATCTGCTGATTCAGGGACCTCAGGCAGCGGTTCTTCAGCAGTGACCATAAAAGACAACTCCAAGTCATGGGCTGTTAATGAATGGGTGGATTACTTTGTGCTTGTTGAAACAGGTTCCAATGCCGGTGAGATGAGGAAGATCGAATCAAACACTGCAACGGCTTTTAGCATTGATTCCAGTCATCCCTTTGACAATGCAGTCGGCCCGGGAGAGACATATAAAATACTTATAAACCGTCAATGGGTGAATTATTATCTGCATATGGAGACTGGTAATAACGCGGGAAGTATCAGGAGAATAACAGAGAATACTACAACACAACTTACTGTAAATGAGTTTGCCTACCCTGTAGCAAGCGGGGATGCATACCGGATCGTTCCGTATGCAAAGAAGATAGGCGGGCTTTGTACACCGTGCCATGACCCGCATGGAGTAAGCCCAACACTTGGAGACAACCAGCGTTATGCCGTGCCAATGCTTAAAGGGACCTGGCTGACATCACCTTATAAAGAGGATCATCCTCCTGCTGATCCTACCGGAGGCTGTTCGACAGCCAGATACGGCGAAGAGTTTAAGGTGTCGTGGGGCAGGACGAGATGCGGCCCCAGCAGTGCGCTTAATACGTCAATTAAATATCAGATCGATAGAAACACCTTTGGCGGCAACGGTCAGAATAGAATATCAGAAGATGCAGATAAGTTTGCTGGATTATGCCTCGGGTGTCATCCCAAGGATAACCTGACCGATAGTGATGATAATGCTGAGTTCAGGAGCTTGACCCGTATACATACAGCGGTAAAAGGATGGGGAGACAATAACGAACACTCCTTCCCATGTTCAAAGTGTCACCAGGCGCATGTATCAGGACTGCCCAGGCTCATGCAGACTAACTGCCTGGATTACGAACATCGAGGAGAGAGGGAATCAGGCGGCAGGGCCTCAAGCTCAAAAGAGTGGGGAGGCGAGGGTCATAGTCAATATCGAGGATATCCGATAGGAAATATCATGGGTAATTCTTCAAGCTACAGGTCTCAGAATATGTGTCACACACAGGCGATCCCGAACCCGGAAAGCACATATCCTGATAGGAACAGATGGAACAATGTTACGCCATGGCAGGAGGAACCAGATGAGTGATAAAAGGATAGCAAAAAAGAACATAAGAGCCACCGGGAAGCTGCGTCTCTGCTCTATCGTGCTAATGTTCCTTTTAGTATTTCTTGGTTTCTCTCATTCTGTTCATGCTGTTGGTGGAGATATTAAGTGGCAGCGTGGAGATTCTCCTCCAGTACAGGCAGGAAAGCAGGAGGCCCTTGCAATGGCGTTAGATTCAACCGGAGCCACAGCGGTCACCGGGTATTCAACGCAACTGGGCACAGAGGATTACTATACGATAAAGATATTGGCTGACGGCTCAGGAGTTGTATGGAGAAAGACATTCGGCCATGCAGGTGGAATTGACCGAGGGCTTGCAATAGCGGTAGACGGAAATGACGACATAATTGTTACAGGGTATACATGGAATGGTGTTGATAACGATTTCTACACAATCAAATATCGGAGTGCTGATGGTGTAATTCTGTGGCAGATGCCTTTTGATAATGGCGTAGCTGGCAATGATTATGCTACATCTATAACTGTCGACGGTGCAGGTGATGTTTATGTCGGCGGCTATTCACAGAACGGTTCAAACGATGATTATATCATCATTAAATATAACGGCGTTACAGGCGTACAGATGTTCCAGAAGTTCTATAACGGCTCTGGAAACGGACATGACCGGGTAACTGAAGTAACAGCTGGCGTTAACGGAGTTGCGATTACCGGATCATCACAGAATGCTTCAGGTGATGATGACTGCCTTACTATAAAGTATGATTTCAATCTTAATACTGTATGGACTCCGCAGGATGTAAGGTATAACGGATCAGGCACTGCAAGCGATGACCATGGCATAGATGTAAAGATGGATACAGTAGGCCATGTTGTAATGACATGCAGGGTCTATAATTCTGATGCCGATATTTACACTGTCAAGTATAACAGCGCAACAGGAGCCATAATAGCTCCCTGGCCGATCGTGCATAATGGAGGGCATAATGATGAACCTTCCGATCTCTGGATTGACTCTTCAGACAATGTTTATGTAGGCGGGTGGCATGCCTATCTGGATGGTTCAAGCGGTTTTTACGCTGCAAAACACAGCGGTGGAGGAGTGTTGCAGTGGGAGGACATCTATCATGCTTCCAGTGATAGCAATGACAGGGATGTAGGCATTGTTGTTGATAATGCCGGAGAGGTTTATGTTTCCGGTGATACTTATGATAATATCGTTGGGAACTATGATTTTCTTACTGCAAAATACACAAAGAACACGGGTAAACTTCTATGGACAAGGAATTTTGACGGAGCTGCAAATAAGGATGACAGGGTTCTCGGCCTCGGCCTTTCTCCATCAGGAGACCCTATTGTTGCGGGCTGGTCTGACCAGTGGACCGGTGGAGCCTCAGACCTTGATTTTTACTCTGTAAAATATGAGGCCGGGCTGCTAAACCGGCCGACCGACCTTACAGCGACTGCTGTCACAACAAGCCAGATAAACCTTTCATGGAGTGATAACTCTATAAATAATGATACGTTCAGGATAGACAGGAAGAAAGGAGATGTCGGTTCATGGGTGATCGATCATGCATCAGCAGGCGCTAATGATACTTCTTTCCCTGATATAGGCCTTGATAGCGATACCAAGTATTTCTACAGGGTCAGGGCGCATAAGAACTCCCCTGCCGATGATTCAAACTACAGTGACGACGCACTGGCGGTGACGACTATTGTCACATACACTTCACATGCAGATGAATTCAAGTATGATGCAGGTGAGACCAATGAGGACAAGGCGATGTCTATTGCGGTAGGCCCTAATGACTTTAACCCCGTTGCCACCGGCCATAGCTACTCTGCTTTAGGTACTTTTGACTATTATACGGTCAAACTTGACAGACAGGATTTTACAACACCATTATGGTCTCACAGGCTTGACGGCGACCTGAATAATATAGATTTCGGTGTTGCCATAGCAACAGACCCTGCTAATGATGATGCACTTGTTTCCGGCTGGTCCTGGATGTATGATTTCACATGTGATTGTGAAAGTAATGACATCTTCACACTTGAATACCCATCAGCAGGGCCTCCATATGAATGGGGTAAACAGTATAATGGGCCTGCAAATGATGATGACCGTTCAGTTGTTGTTCAGGTTGGCTCAGATGCCTCAAGCAACCACTTTGTCGTCGGATACGGTATAAACGCATCCGGCAATGACGACATCTACTTAATTAAGTATGATGATGACGGCAACCTTGTCTGGGCGGCAACTCCTTATGACAGGGGTGTCAGCGGTGATGATTATCCTTATGCAATGGCTGTGGATGCCTCTGGCGATATTATAATTGTTGGCCGATCATTCAACGGTACTGACTATGATCTGCTTACTGTCAAATACGATAGCAGCGGCAATCTGGATTCATCTTGGTCTGTAAATCCTGTATTTTATGACAGCACAGAAGGAAACGACTATGCCAGGGCGCTTACCGTTGACTCAGTAGGCGACATTTATATGACCGGACTGATAGCCACCTCAAATGGAAATACGGATATCTATACTGTTAGATACAAAGGCTCAGACGGCACAATAGTTACAGGCTGGCCTCAAACCTATAATGGATATGCTGACGGCATTGACGAACCGGTGGCTGTAAATATTGACCCTGTTGATGGTGGGGTCGTTGTTGCAGGAAATACATATACAGTTGACAGTGAAAATGATCTCCATACTATCCGCTATGATAGTGCCGGAAATGTTGTATGGCAGAGGACCCTTTACAGGCCTGACAATGATGATTTTGCTGTTGACATGGTTATGGACCTTTCAGGGAATGCCCATATTTTAGCTGATACAAATAATGGTACGGACTGGGATATACATACTGTCCAATATGATCATACTGGTAAATTCATAAACGGTACTATCTATGCAGGTGTTGCTGGAGGTGATGACGCTGCTTATGAGTCTGCAGTTAACATGCATGGAGAGGTGTTCATAGCTGGCTATACAGAAAATGCCTCCCTCAACCCTGACTATCTCGTGGTGAAGCTTGACGGGGATGAACTTCAGTCCCCTATACCTTTTGAAGATGCTGTTCATTATGTGACCATCGACTTTACATGGCAGGACAACTCTGAGGATGAGACAAGTTATCAGCTTCAGAGAAATGCCAACCTGACTACATGTGACGGCGCATGGGTTGATATATATAATAGTACAGGAACATCCTATACAGATGACGATGGAGGTCCTCCGGGACTGGCATCCGGTACCCTTTACTGCTACAGACTGAGGACATATAAGAGCCCGACAGAGTTTTCAAGGTGGCTGACAAAGGACCTGACCACAGTGGTTCTGCCTGAGCCAAGCGGGCTGACGGCAACGGCTGTGAATTCAACCGACATTAATCTTAGCTGGACAGATACCACTACAAGCGAGACCGTCTTTAATATCGACAGGTGTGATGCATCAGGCGCGGCCTGCCCGGGTGCTGACTTTGCGAATTTAGATACCATCACAGCACCGGATACACCAGGTTCAGGTTCTACAGTGCTATATACGGATTCAACGGCATGCGAGGGAGAAGAATATTACTACAGGGTTAATGCTGAAAAGACCACAACACCTGTATGGACATCAGGATGGAGCAACGAGGACAATGCAACAACTATTGATATAAATCAACCTGCATATACTCCAACTGACCTTACAACTTCCTGGGTGTCTGAAGTCCAGATAGACCTTGAATGGACTGACAATACCATAGATGAGACAGGCTTTAAGGTGGAGAGGTGTCTGACCTCATCCTGTGTATTTAGCCAGATCGATACGGTGGGGCTCGATTCTAACATTATCATGCTTTTGAATATGGATGAAGGCGGATGGGTTGGAACAACTGATGAAGTTGTGGACAGCACAGTGTATAACAATGACGGAGTTGCAAAGAATGGTGCTAACACCGTGTCGGGCGGCAAGTATGGATATGCCGCCAGCTTTGACGGCAGTGATGACTACGTAGAGGTGCCGCACAATCCAGGCCTGAGGCTACAGGATGAACTATCAATTGAGCTATGGTTCAAGCCTGCTATTACTTATGATTCCTCATTGACAGACTATGTGGTTCTGGTTGACAGGCAGTGGAGTGCGGGGACGGATTCATACTTCCTGGGAATTAACAGCGATGGGAAGCTTCATATGGGGACAAGCGGCGGCAGCATTCAGTCCACGCAGTCAACATGGACAGCCGGGACATGGTATCACGTGGTTGTGACTTACCGTGACGTTGCCACAGTATACTCCGGTGAGATGTATGTAGATGGTGCTCTTGAGACATTGTCTGTTGACAGCTACGATAATATGTCGGGCGGAATACAGAAGATAGGGGTAGGCGGTTCAGACAGGTATGACAATTTTGAAGGCATTATCGACAAGGTCGCAATATACAATTATACCCTGACTGACTCAGAGGCTGATGATCGTTTTAACAATAAAGTTAGATATTTAGATGCCAGTGTGCCGACTGCTGATGATAATTATACGTATCAGATCAGGGCGTATAAGACAGCGGATGCGGTATGCGGAGGTGAGTGGAACAGTGAGTACAGCTCAACCGCTGCAGATGATTCTACAATAGAACCACCGAGTGACCTGACCGCGACAACGGTAAACACAACACGTATTGACCTTACATGGACAGACAACACAGCATCAGAGACAGGGTTTAAGATATACAGGTGTGATGGTTCATGTACTCCTGATACTAATCCTGTTGGTGGTGATGATCTATTAACAACTGAACCTGCAGCGGCAGGACAGGGCACAACGGCAACATATTCTGATGAAGTGGCCTGCCAGGGATTGACATACAGTTACAGTATTGTTGCCACTAAAACTGCTACATGGGACTCCTTACCTAGCAGTCCGCCTGTTTCCGCGACCACAGAAACAGCTTTTGCCCCGGGAGCGATATCGCTTATTGACTTTACTGAGTCTCAGGTAGAGCTTGAGTGGACAGACAACACCGACGATGAGACCGGTTACAAGATCGAAAGGTGTAAAGATACCCTTCTTAACTGTACAGCGAGTTTTGTTGTGGACGGTACTACAACTGTATCAACCCTGACTACAGGCCAGTCGATGATGCTGCATATGGATGAGCTGTTATGGGATAACACACCTGATGAAGTAACCGACAGTTCAGGATCAGGCAATGATGGTGTTTCGTACAACGATGCTACAACAGATGCAGGAGGACGACTTGGCAGAGCGGGTACTTTTGACGGAAGCGGTGATTATCTGCAGATTCCGCATTCAACAACCCTGGAGGGAAGCGGTGACTTCACCTTAGAACTCTGGGTCAAGCCTATCGACTACGGTTCCTATCAGTCAATGCTCTCAAAAGGCGGATATCGTTATCTGTTTGCATTGAATGACAGCGGAAGTAATTACAGGCTCGCTTATTATGGAAGCGGCTGGCAATATGGAGATACTTATACTCCGTATAATGAATGGAATCATGTTGCGGTCACATTTGACGGAACGGATTCCATAACCTTCTACCTCAATGGAAAGCCTGACGGTACCCGTACGATTGCTGCCAATCAGACCTCAAACGCCGCTTTATTAATAGGGCAGTGGGGGAACGGTAACCTTTATAAAGGTTTGATGGATGAGGTTGCTGTATATGACCGCGTGCTGACAGAAGAAGAGATACTGACCCGCTACTGGCAGGGCCTGTCAAGCATCGCACAGGGGATAGCAACCAGCGGTTCAACAACAACGGTTGTGGATACTTCACAGAGCTGGGATGCAGCCGGCAATGGAGAATGGGAAAATTATTATGTATATATGGAAACCGGAGCAAGTATTGGTGAAACCAGACAGATAACATCAAACACTTCAGACACGCTCACGGTCGGTATAGCCTTTACAAATCCTGTGGCTACGAATGATGTTTATCGTATCGTTAGAGCTGTAGATGGTCTTGACTCCACAGGACTTATCCCCAGTACGACATACACGTACCGTACGCGGGCATATAAGACAGCTGCCGGTTGTTCAGGTGGTGAGTGGAACAGTGATGCCAGTGATCTGGTTGAGGTGACCACCACAGCTCCTGAAGAGCCTGCAGTACTTACTGCAGAGACGATCAATACTACAGAGGTAAGGCTTGACTGGGAAGACAATACAACATCTGAGACCGACTTTGAGATAGAGAGAAGGTGTACAAGCGGCGATGACTGCCAAGCACCTTATGATGACTGGTATAGGATTAATATAGACGGTGATCCGGGATCAAATGATGCTGATAATGCATCATATTTTGATGATGATGCGTGTGAGAATACCAGCTATGATTACCGTGTGAACGCAAAGAATCCGAGTTGGGTGCCCACGACCACAATCTGGAGCAACATTGATTCCATAACCACGGATGATATGATGGCACCAAGCGGGCTTGTGGCAGAGACTGTTACAGAGGAGCAGATAGACCTTACATGGATCGATAACACGGGAGACGAGACGAACTTTAAGATCGAGAGATGTAATGATACTCTTGCCAACTGCACAGCCAGTTTTGTTGTGGATGATACAGGAACATTAGGCACTTCATATGGCAATGTTTTGCTCTTACATATGGATGAGGCATCATGGGGCACTGTACTGGACAGCTCTGAGGGCGGCAATAATAATGGTACAGCATATAACGGCGTAACCACTGACCCTGAAGGTAAGTTTGGCAGGGCGGGCAGTTTTAACGGGTCGAACCAATATGTCACCACCCCGCTTAACCTGGACCAGAGCGAAACTTCTGCCGGTGTTACGATGTCGGCCTGGGTGAAACCGTCCAGCACAAGCAGTAACTGGCACCATGTAATAAGCACGTCTGATGACGGGGTTGAGTGGTCATTGGTCAGAAATGCGGGTAACTGGAGAGTCCTTACCGGAAGTTCGAATTTCAATTCCGGTCTTACAGTTGATGTTGGTGAATGGCAGCATATAGCCGCTGTCTTTGAGCCTGGAGTCGGTATAACCGTCTATAAGAACGGTGCAGCTGCTTCGACAGCATCCATAGGATATAATACCGATGACCGTAATGTGTTCATCGGCAGGCGTTCACGTGACAATAATTATTTCTTTGACGGCTTGATAGATGAAGTAGCGGTCTTTAGCAGCCCGTTGTCATTTGCTGAGATATATCAGCTTGATGTGGATGAGTGGAAAGAGGAGACAGGCGCTGCAGATGACGGTGATCTGGATTGGCTTGAAGATAACAGCAAGTCCTGGACAACTGATGAATGGGTTGATTATTACGTGCGTTACACTTCAGGCGATATCTCCGGTGAGAGCGCTAAAATACTCTCAAATACAGGCACAAGGCTTAATGTCGAACCATTTAGTGACTATGCCGGCCCTGATGATCCTTTTGAAATTATCACCTATTTGAAAGGCACCGCATCCGGCGGTTCTACAACAACCGTTATCGATTCTGATATAGACGGAAAGAACTGGACGGTTGACGAATGGGCGAATCATTATGTAATTATCGAGACAGGCAACAACATCGGAAAGATAAGGAAGATAATATCCAACACTTTTAATACATTGACAGTTGAGGCCTTCAGCAGTAATGTGATCAATGGCAATGCATACAAGATCATTCCTTATCTTCAGGGAGTACAGTCTTACGGAACCAAGGATTCAGGAAATGCTACCAGCGGCACAACGACCACTGTTGTTGACACAGCAAAGGCGTGGTCAACAAACGAATGGCAGAATCTTTATGTGCTCATGGAGACAGGCTCAAACGCCGGAGAGCTCAGTCAGATAACGTCAAACACTGCGGATACTCTGACTGTAGGCACAGCATTTACAAATCCTGTTGTTGCTACTGATCTTTACAAGATAGTAACATCTCAGGATTACACCAAGAGGTATTCTGATACCGGGCTTGAAATAGGCCAGACATACAGTTATCGTGTTCGGGGATATAAGGATGCATCATGCCTGTGGCCGGTTGAATACTCTAATATAGCGGCATCTACCATTTCGCCGCCTGCGCCAAGTAACTTCACTGCAACCAGCGGCGGGACAACGCAGATAGCGCTTGAGTGGACAGATAATACGGAGACAGAGACAGGGTTCAAGATATACAGGTGTGACGGCACATGCACTCCTGACACAGACCCTGACGGTGGGGATGATCTTCTCGTTGAGATTCCCGGAGGGGCAAGTACCGGGATAAGAACTTACACCGATACAGCAGTTGCTCCAGGAGTATGTGAGTCACAGAAATATTCGTACAGTATTGTAGCAACAAGCAGTTCTCCTTCATGGGATTCAGCTGCCAGTAATGTAGATGATGCTACTGCTGATACAGCACCTGCACCGGATGACTTTATCGCATCACCTTATGCTGAGTCTCAGATAGACCTTACATGGGATGACAACACTGTTGATGAGACAGGTTTTAAGGTATACAGGTGCGCAAGTCCATGTACTGTTGATACGGATCCTGCCGGCGGTGATGACCTGCTGACGATAGTTGAGACTAATCTTGAAAGATTCTCTGATACCGGGCTTGCTCCCAATTCAGGATATAACTATGAGGTACATGCATACAAAACAGCAACCTGTCTATGGAGTAAATCCGACACCGTTTCAGGGACAACGTCAACATTGGCCGCTCCGGTACTTACAGCAACCACTGTCAATACTACTCGGATAGACCTTGATTGGACTGATGCTAATACATCCGAAACCGGTACCGAGATATTCAGGTGTGAGACTGACCCGTGCAGTCCGGCTGACCCCGGTGACCTTATAACAACCGTGGGGCCGGGTGTGACATCATATTCAGATCCTTCTTTGTGTGTCACGACAAAATATACATATCGTTTAAAACCGGTCAATGACGGTCTCTCAAATGACGGCGGCGGCTGCTGGACCAGGAGGTCTCTTCTTGATATAACAGACTTCCAGCCGAACTACCCGACAAAGGTGACTGTTGACCATACCCTGTTCACAGGAATGCAGTCTGACTTCAGTGATCTCAGGTTCTATGATGACACTGCCAAGCTTGAAGTACCTTACTGGATCCAGTACATAAGCGGTGATGTGGCAACCGTCTACTTCAAGACGATGGTAAATGATGATATCTATATGTATTTCAATAACGCAAGCGCAACCAGCTCAAGCGATGGTGACAGGGTGTATGACTTCTTTGATGACTTCCAGGGCACAGCTATTGATACTGAAAAATGGGAAGAGATTGATCCATACGGAGAGATTAGTCAAAATGACAATCTTATACTTACCAACTCAGTAAGTAATAGTTGGAATAAGGCCCTTATATCACAGCAGACCTTTGACAGAGTTGTCGGTAAAGAAATAAACATATCATTGACACCAATTAATTCGGCATCAAGTGATTACTTTATGATCGGATGGGAAAAGAACCAGCTTACAAGTCCGGATCAGGACAATTATCTAAGGCATGCATTTTATTGGGCTAATGGCAACCTGAATACTTATGAGTACTGGAATACGTACACCGGTCTTGGTTCATACACTTTTGGCAGTAACTATCTGTTAAAGATCGTTGTTAAAGATTCTGGGGCAAAGTATTATATAAAGGGTGGCACTCAGTTCCCTGCATGGACACTTGTTAAAGAGACCACGACTAATGCAGATTCACCGATGAGATTAGCGATACACCAATATAATGCTGGAGCAAATATACATAATATTAAGGTGCAGAATCATGCCACTCTCGAACCTAGCGTCAGTATACTAGTTGAAAGCGGATCTGGCTGCTTTAGCTTCAGTAGTATATGGACAGACGGCCCAGACTCAAATGAAGCATTTGATACAACAGATACTCCAGCTGCGCCGTCCAGCCTCACGACAACGGCGGTTACGGACACAGAGATGCTTTTATCATGGACCGATAACACTGACGATGAAACCGGCTTTAAGATAGAGAGGTGTACGGGATCAAGCTGTACTCCTCTTCCGCCGGAGATAGCCTCTGTGCAGGGTTATGATCCGTCTCTTGCCATGCTTCTGCGTATGGATGAAACCTCATGGCATGGTATCACAGGAGAGGTTGCGGACAGTACCGGTAATGGGAATAATGGAACATCATATGCCGGAGCCAATACCGAGATCGGTGGTGCTGCTGACAGGGCAGGAAGATTCTACGGAGTGAATGAATATGTGAGTGTTCCAAACAGCACGGGAATTAGCCCTACAGATGAAATTACAGTGGGTATATGGGCAAAGAGTGATACAGCGACCTGGAATGCCACAGGTACGCTGCTCAGCAAGAGAGATGCCTATATAATGTATCCTGTGAGCGGCGGCAGGGAGATAAGGTTCTATGTTTATACAACGGGTAATTGGTATATGACAACATATACTCCTGCGGATATAACAGGTTGGCACCATTATGTTGGTACTTATGACGGCAATGAGATCAAACTCTATATTGATGGTTCACCGGTTGGAACCCCGACGATACGCCCGGGAGGGATAAACCCTGATACAGGACCGCTTTATATCGGACTGGATGACGGACAGGGCAGATACTTTAAAGGTATGATCGATGAAGTGACGATATATGGCAGTGCGTTGTCAGATTCTGAAGTGCAGTCATTATATGATCAGGGTGTGCCTTCTGTTACTGAATATTTAGACACAGTAAGTCCTTCAGCAAGCTACTGTTATCAGGTAAGGGCATATAAGACAGCCACGGGTTGTACAGGTGGTGAAGTGGAAGGTCAGTGGAACAGCGGTTACAGCAGTCCCCCGATCTGTACGGATACTCCTCCTGCAACCCCTGCAACCCTTACAGCAACTGCAGTGAACTCGCTGGTCATAAGGCTTGACTGGGATGCTTCCGGGGTTAATAATGAACTTGGGTTTGTCATAGAGAGAAAAATATGGGGAGGCAATTTTGTCAGGATCGCAACTGTTGGAGATGATGTAGAAACATATAATGATTTCAAAGGGCTGGAGTCTGAACAAGAGTACACATATAGAGTTTGGGCATACAATGCTGTTGGGGATTCTGATTACAGTAACTATGCGTCAGAAATAACACCATCATGGCAGGAAGGTGATTCTACATGCCCTTGATAGCTTTTGGACTAATCTTATTACTATAGGGAGGTGCAGCATGAAAAAGACAGGTTATGTTTCACCAAAGATCGTGGGAAGCGCAAGCGTACATCCATGCTGATGAGTTACATGCTTGATGTAAGGCAGGAGACAAAGAGGTCTCCTGCCTTTTTTGTACTTCATGCGTTTGTTGAATAGTTGCCTGATATGACATATGGTAAATAATATCCCTTAACCTTGTAATTCCTTTACATATATGTAAATGTTGATTATGGATCTAAAGGTAAAACAATTTAATGTGCTGCTTGTCATTCTGGTTATTCTTTTCTTTGCTGTATCTGTAGGAGCAGAGAAGGTCAGGACGGGCCGTATAACAGGAAAGATGATGGTCAGTGGTAAAGGCCCTATGGCTGATGGGACTGCGCTCTTCTTTAGTGATGCGATAGGGCCGCCCCCTCTGGAGAATAGATACATGAGGACAGCTGACCATGTATCCGGTACTGATGATAAAGGTGTTTTCTCAGCGGTTCTTCCTGAGGGGGAATATTATATCGGCGGGATGAAACGTGTTACAGGAAAATGGAGCGGGCCGCCGAGGCAGGGAGATATCTTCTTTATAAGCAAGGATGAGAGCGGCATGCCTAATACATACATTGTCAGCGCTGGTCAAGATACCAATACAGGTGCTTTTTCAGGTGCAGTGCCGTATGAGGAAAGAAATTACGGAAAAGATATCCTTTCTGATGACGGGATACCTGATATGTCTGATGAATCTTCTTTAGATCAGGGGATCACAGCTGTTGAGGGCAGTATTCATGATAAAGATGGTAAGCCTCTGGTGGATGCTGTGGTCTTTGCCTATTTAAACCCGATGTATGAGGGGCTGGCTTTCGTATCCGCTTATACAGGTACGGATGGCAGATACCTGCTGAGAGTGCATGAAGGAAGTAAATATTATCTGATGATCTCCGGCGGATTCGGTTCCCTGTTTCCTGAGGCAGGTATGGCTATTGTTGATAATGGCAAAAAAGCAGTTGACGGCTTAAACCTGATGACAGGTGAGGTCAGGAAAAAAGTTAATATAATCATAACGGTTCCAAATGTAGAGTGACCTGAATGGCCATGATTAATAAAGCTGCTTATCAGGTATATAGCTATTTCAGATTCAGGGATTATTAATTTAATAATAATTCTTCTTCCTTTCTAAAGATATCCGGTTATTTCCTCAAATATATAGAATCCACAGTATTTTTTCATGCCTGATTTTTGATATAATATATATAGTTATATGTACAGCAGTTGCCTTTTGTATAAGAAATATTTAATATATGGCTAAGCTGATTAGAACTTGAAAATCAGCCGTATTATGTCATATGCCCCAATTGTGCAATTTGCAACCCTGTGCAATAAGGGATATGGCTCTAATAAATCAGGTAAAACCCTGATTTATTTTTTACGTTATATCTTATATCATTATATATACATCATATATGCATTTAATAAATGCTGAGCGTTACCTTTAAATCCACCATTTTCAAATAACTATCGTTGTTTTATTGTTAAACCCTTTATTATTGTGGAAATGATAATGCGATAGGTATGTTTTTTGCATTATTACTTATATTTATTAATGTCTTGTGGTATTGAATATATCGTTTTGCGTACTTTATTCGGATAAATGAAAAAAAATACTCTTACAAAGTTACTTTTAACTATCTTGATAACCCTGCTCATCTCCTTTACCGCATTTGCGCTTGACTACCCGCATAATGATGCGAACTATTACGGCTGTTCCAATTGCCACGACTTCTTCAGTTCAAATCCATACCTTGTGTCTGACTGGACAGGAGGCTACACGATGCAGGATGCTGATGATACGCCTCTGAATCACCTTTGCAGAAGCTGTCACTATGCCGGCGGTCCAACGAGAGCACATGATGTCCACTCATATATTGGAGTCGGGTATACATCAGCCGGTGAAAGTCGGTATGGCCCCTGGCAGGTTGAATGCTCCACATGTCACAACCCGCATGAGCATGACCAGTTCCTGCATAACCGGGATACAGGTGATACATATTGGCAGGTGAAGCTGCTGGTTGATACGGTTACTGTCTCAGACACTACATCAACCCTTAAGGCACAGGATAATCCCAACTGGACGGTTGATGAGCATAAAGACCTGAGGTTGGTACCGAATATTGATTCAAGATACCCGGCAGTCTACAAAATTACCGGCAATGATGCAGACACTCTGACCATAAAGGGTCAGATGAATATTAGCGATGTTTCAAATGGTGATTCCTTTGCAATTATATACAGTAAACTTGTGAGAAAATACATACGGCTTGACAGGATAACAAACCCGATGTCACCAAGGAGCGGTTGGAAGATGGTAAAGCTCTTTAATGCTTCCGGCACTAATTCATTTGCAGACGGGGACACTACATATGACGGAGTATGTGAGGTATGCCATAAAGAAACAACGCATTTCAGGAGTGATGGTTCGGGTCCTGACCAGAAGCATGTCAATATTAGCGGGGTGGTTGGGACGAACTGCACCAGATGTCACAAAGCGGAGAAGGGCTTCAGGGGCGCATGTGATGTCTGTCATGGCGAGCCGCCTGTTGATCCCGGGACGTTGGTATCCAGCCCGGGACCTACCGGCTCAACAACTGCCGGTGCTCATGATAAGCATGTCAATACTAAGAGTTTTGAGTGTGAAAACTGCCATTACGACAGTGTAGGAGGAGGACCGACGCATAACTTCAACTATCCTGTTGATATCACCATTGGTTTCTATCTATTTGGCGGTGACTATAGAGGCGGTACATATGACGGTCAGGCATCTGCAACTTATGATACAAGCGAGGCAAGCACCACAGTTACCAATACTGGAACCAAGACCTGCAACAACCTCTACTGCCACAGCAATGCAGCGCCTTTTGACGGGGCCAATGAATATAAGCAGCCGGTGTGGGACGGCTCAGTAACATGTGCATCATGCCATGATGCAGGAGGGTCTTCAACAGAGTTGAGTGCCCGTCACGGCAAGCATACGGACGGAGCGACATACAGCTTCGACTGTGAGAAATGCCATGACCAGACGGCAAGCGGCAGCAGTGCGATAAAGAACCAGCCGTACCATGTAAATAATGCAAAGGATATAGTCTTTTCAGCCAGCGGTACATACAGCAGCATTCCCAAGACATGTACAAGTACATACTGCCATAGTGACGGAGATGGCGGAGCACCTAATGTAGCTGTGGCATGGACATCTTCAGAGACAGCAGGGCATGCGCCGTGTGATTCCTGTCACAACGGAAGGACAAATCTTGATGTGCTTGAGATGAGCACGAATGGGCACGATATACTTGTAAGCAGCCAGTGGATCAGAGAATACCCATGCTACTACTGCCATGATGCAACTGTAGATAATGCTCTTGATATCAAAGACTATTCCAAACATGCAAATGAAGTGAAAGATGTGGTCATTGACTCTAACTGGTATATCACCGGCAACCCTGATCCAAGCTACAATTCTGATACAAAAGTATGCGATAACATATACTGCCACAGTGATGGAACAACGGTTGACCCTGAGGTGAGGCCTTTTGCATGGACTGAGGAACAGGCCAAATGCAATACCTGTCATGGTCATTCCAATAACACCTGCTCTGACTGCCACGATGACGGACGTACCGCATGGCCGGTCGGAGAGGAGTGGAAGGCGGCTATGCCTATGTATGCCAATACGGGCGTAGGCACCGAAAGGGCTAATACCCACCTTAGGCACCTTCTTACCGACTTCACCTGTGACAAATGCCACGTCAATACAATTGCAAACGGCTCATGTTCAAGCCAGGGATGTCATTCCGGAACTCCATCCGGCAGTATGACAGAAGTGAATCATATCAATCCTGTCTATCATGTTAATAAGGTGAAGGATGTAGCTTTTAAGGACGGAGGCACATATGATCAGGGCGAGAAAAAATGTTCAACAACCGCATGCCATAACGGGGCTGATCCTGAGTGGGGTGATTCTGTCAATAATCAGATCATCTGTTACACATGTCACGGGACAACAGACCCTGATGTGGATGATTTTGCAAAGTTCAACGGTATACAGGCAAGAATTAATATGGATGAGTGGGAGGATACGGGCCACGGCAGGCCGACATCTTCAGGTAATTATGATTCAGGAAACCCTCCTGCTAATTTCCCCGGCAATCCCTGCTGGTACTGTCATGACAACAGTATTCTGCACAATGACACATCTAATCCTTTCAGGCTTAGACAGCACCAGCAGTTTGAGAACCGATTTGAGAAGGAATGTATCTACTGCCATATGGAAGGGCTGGATTCTGAATGCATGAACTGCCACAATGCATCCGGTTCTCTTGCGCCACAGCTCGCAACCTTGACAGCCCCTCCGTTCTCTGAGGACCATACAGGTTATACAGACGGTCAGACATCCTGTGTTGACACCTGTCATGCTACGGATGCCCAGAGGCATAATACTGACTCTGGAATATGGAGCAAGGATGAGAAGGCTGATATTCAGAACCAGTACATGATGATGGGTGTCTGTCTGCAGTGCCATGATGACGACAGCAATAACAGGTGCAGCCAGTGCCATCAGGGGCCTCAGTACCAGCTCGGTTTTGACCCTGGTACAGGCTTTATAAGTGCAACAACCTCAAAGGCGACCTCTACTCATTTCGGTTACAAGCATTATGCCGCTTATACAAGCAGCAGGGATACTCAGCTTGCATCCGGTACAGCAAGCACGACTTCAACTGTCAATAATGAATTAGTGGATAGCTCTAAATCATGGACTGATGACGAGTGGCAGGACTCATATGTAATGATGACCGGCGGGTCGAATGATACTGAGTATAGAAAGATATCATCCAATACTTCGGACGCGATTACTGTGGATGCTGATTTTACAAATCCGACTCAGTCCGGAGATGCTTATTATCTCTATCAGCCTGTATGGAAGGGTGGTAAGTTCTGCTGGGATTGCCATGACCCGCATGGTGATTCCAATATATACATGATACAGGACAAGGTAGCGACAGAGACAGACGGGGTCTATGGTGTTCCTGTGTCTAGAAGGGATGTAAGCTTCACACGAAAGCTTACGGGTCTTGACTATGCAAGGACATCCGCTCCCTTTAATGGTATATGTAATGTATGCCACTCTGAGGGTAAGCAGCACTACAGGTTTGACTATGGAGACGGCCATAATGCAGGCAGGGTATGTACCACCTGTCATGAACACCGTTTCAGCGACAGTCATGCATCAGGAAAAGTATGTACTGAATGTCATCAGAACAAACCTGTGCCGAGGCATACAGCCTTCGGCCTGCCGAGAGACTGCACCAAATGTCATAACGGCGTAATCTATGGGCGTATGGATATTATGGGGCAGCTAAGATCCAATTCCCATCATATACAGGGTGTAGAGATCACTAACAAACATTGCTATGCATGTCACTGGGAGGCAACGGATGTAGGCCTTATAAATGTTGATTATCACTCAGGGTATAACTATAAGACCAATGAATCTACAAAGAACGACCCTGTTGATCTTGTTATATGGGGCTCGGGGACACGTCCGACAAATTATAATGTAGGAACTACTGCGATCAGCTTTGAAAAGAGCAAGATAGGCACTGTTGATGAGAGGAGCGAAGTAGCAGAGATAACCCAGATGTGCATAAGCTGCCACAGCGATAAGAACAATGATACACAGCCGTTTAATATAGTTGATCCTCTCAATGGTGATTGTAAGACGCCGAGGCAGTATGCATGGGACGGGTTGAGCATTGAAGCCCGCTACTCACAGACAGGGACTACAACGTGGGGTAAATATACCGGTGTTGCAAATGCTGCGAAGAAGAATATAACCAAGGCATTTTCAGCTCATGGCAATGCAGTGGCAAATCAGGGTGGCTGGAATACATCAACCGGTGAGGATGGGACACTTCAGAACACACGTAACGGCAGCTATAATGTACAGTGTTATGACTGCCACAATTCCCATGGCTCAAAAGCTGAGGGCATCACATCAAGCTACAAGACCTTCAACGGAACATATAATGGCGGCAACATGAAGGAGACGCAGGCTGGTAAGGGCGGATATCTCATGACATATAAACCGACAAAGAACGAAGACACAGAGTCGGTCAACCCGTACAATGACGGTGCAGGACTCTGCTTTGACTGCCACGAGACAGAGACGGCCGGTACGAAGCCCTGGGGTTACTTTTCAACATTCGGAGCCGCTATGCCGATAATAGGATATAAGGATACATCAAGGTTCGGTGAGGGTGTAAATGGATCAGATGTGCGGTTCCCCTACAGGTCAGGCAATCCTGTGCTTGGCGGGCATTTTAGCGCCTCTTCCGACCTGAAGGGCCTTGACGGTACTCCCGGTACAGGGGATGAGAATATGGGAACCATTAACGGCCTATGTACACCATGTCATGACCCTCATGGTGTAAGCCCGACACTTGGTGATAACCAGAAGTATGCCGTACCTCTACTGAAGGGCACCTGGATGACTTCACCGTATCAGGAAGATGCGCCTACTGCCCGAAAGGGTTCAAAGGGCTACAGAAACCCCGCGCTTAGCTGGTGGACAGACCGCCGTACATTCGGCGGAGAGCGGATCAATGAGAACCCTTCGCAATTTGCAGGCCTGTGCCTCTCATGCCACCCGAAGGAGAACCTTACTGACGGCATAAATAAAAATACAGCATTTAAATCTCTGGACAGGGTACATGAATCTATCAAGGGCTGGGGTAATAATGAAGAACACTCATGGACGTGCTCAAAGTGTCATCAGCCGCACAGCGCAGGACTGCCGAGACTGCTGAAGACCAACTGCCTTGACTATAACCATGTGCAGCGTGTGGTTTCAGGCGGAATGTATGGCCAGTATGGATCAAAGAGACACCCAAGAAGCTATAACACCTCCTGGGTATGCCATGAATCTCCAAACGCCGCAGGAGGCAGCTGGACTCAACAGAAGTGGAACACTGTAACACCGTGGTGATGAATATGAAGAATGAGGCATTATTAAATAAAAACATCGGAACTGGAGCATCTGTGAAGAAAATGAACAAATACTACAGCTATTTTCTTATGATGCTGGTGATCTTCTTTGCGGCTGGATATGCACAGCCTGTGTATGCAGCTGGTGGAGATATTGTATGGCAGTTCGGGGACACGCCTCATACCGGCAAGCAGGAGTCCAGCGCCATGGCAGTTGACTCAGCAGGCGATGTTTATGTGACAGGTGCGTCTGACCAGTCGGGATCAGACGATTATTATACCGAGAAGGTGAAGGCTGACGGCTCTGTTATCATGTGGAGTAAAACATTTGATAAATCATCAGGAGACGACCATGCTGTGGCTATTGCACTTGATTCTGATGAGAATGTTATCGTGACCGGATATGCATGGAGCGGGACAAGCTATGATTTCCACACTATTAAATACCAGGGCAGTGACGGGACAGTTCTGTGGGAGCACAGTTTCAACGCAGCCATGAACGGCAATGACATGGCGACCTCTCTGGCGGTCGACAGTCTTAATAATGTATATGTTGGCGGATATTCTCAGGGTACAGGCGGAGCAGACGATTTCATGCTTCTCAAATATAGTGCATCAGGGCCTAACCCGGATGACACACCTACATGGTCAAAAAGTTATAACGGTACAGGCGACAGCCATGACAGGATCAAATCAATCGCAGCCGGTATAGATGGGATAGCTGTGACCGGAGAGTCATACGGGGCATCTGATTTTGATGCTGTAACTATAAAATATGGTTTTGACAGCAGCCTTACGTGGGAGAAGAGAAAGTCGGTATCCGGAAATGACGAGGGTGTTGCAGTGAGTATGGATGTATCGGGCAATGTTGTGATGGCCGGTACGACCAATAACGGATCTGACAAGGATATCTACCTTGTTAAGTATGACAAGACTACAGGTGCTGTTGTTTGGGAGAAGACTCATGACGGAGGGTTCAATGAAGAGTCTGCGGACCTGTTCATCGACTCTTTCGGTGATATATACCTGACAGGTTCTGTGTATTCACTCGGGTCTGCAAATGATATATTCACAACAAAATACAACAGTGCCGGAACATTTAAGTGGAGTGATACATTTAACTCTTCCGGCGGCAACCAGGACACTCCGGTTCAGATAGCAGTAGACGAGTCAGGAGACATGTTTGTCACTGGTGATATGTATGATGTGTCAGCAGGCAACTACAACTTCCAGACAGTAAAGTATAACAAGGCCTCGGGCTCGCAGCTGTGGAATAAGTCATTTGACGGTGCTGCGAACAAGAACGACAGGGTGGCTGGAGCAGGGGTGAATGCTATTGGAGAAGTGATAGTTGCCGGATGGACCGATACATGGACATCAGGAGCTACGGACTATGACTATTATACAATCAAATATGATCCCGGCCTCATCAACCCGCCTACAGGGCTTGAAGCCACCACCTTCTCAACAACGCAGATAGATCTTTTATGGACTGACAATTCATCAAATGAGGATGGGTTCAAGATAGAGAGGAAGATCGGCGTGTTCGGCACATGGGCCCAGGTTGGTACTGTTTTAGCCGGGGTAACTGTATACAATGATGATGACGGCGGAACAGGACTTGTTCCTGAAACTAAATATTACTACAGGGTCAGAGCGTACAACGCTGCTAACGGGGATTCCTACTACAGCAATGAGGCAAATGCCGTAACATCAATTATGACATTTACCGCCCCTGCTGTTGTATACAAATATGGCGGGCCTGACGGCGGTGATGATTATGTATCTGACCTGGATTCAGGGCCGGACAACCACCCTGTTGTTACAGGTTTCAGTTATTCACTTGCAGGGCAGTTTGACTACTACACCATGAAGCTTGCCCGGAGTGACCTTAGCCTTGACTGGGACGAGAGGTTTGACAGTGACCAGAACGATATGGATATGGCTATAACGGTTGCTGTTGATAATAACGATGATGCGTTGGTCTCAGGATACTCATTCATGTATGCAGCCGGAGGCGAGCAGAACACAAATGATATCTACAGCATCAAGTATCCTTCAACAGGGCCGCCAGAGGAGTGGAATGACCAGTACAACGGTCCCGCGGGAGATGATGACCGCTCCAGTGTTGTTGATATATCAACCGATGGAAACAATAATTATGTTGTTGTGGGTTACGGCCGTAATGCTGACTGGAACGATGATATTTATGTCATTAAGTATCAGTCTGACGGCACGCGTGATTGGGCAGCAACACCTTATGATGGCGGAGTTATGGGGCATGATTATCCGTCAGCTGTCGGGTTTGATTCAGCAGGTGATATAATTGTTGCGGGCTATACGCATAACGGAACAGATTATGATTTCTTTGTAAGAAAATACAGCGGCGCAAATGGCGCTCCTGTCTGGACTGATGTATACGATGTTGCCGGAACAGGCAATGACTATACAAGGGGGATCAAGCTGGATTCCTCAGATAATATATATGTTGCAGGACTGGCTGTGACCGCATCGGGCAATGAAGACTTCTACACTATCAAGTATGACGGTACAAATGGTACCAGGTTATGGGAGAAGTCATTTAACGGCCTTGGAGACGGTATCGATGAGGCGATAGGTGTGGAGATCGACCGTGCTAATGATGACATACTGGTTGCAGGGACTACCCTTGTAGGTTCAGGCAATAATGATATTCATATAATACGTTATGACACTTCAGGTAATGTTGTATGGACAAGGACCCTTGACAGGCCTGCTTATAATGACTTTGCAGTCTCAATGTCTATTGACCTTACCGGAAATCTTCATGTAGCAGGCGATACTGATGATGGGGTTCAATGGGATATTATTTCAGCACAGTATGACTATAACGGAAATTTTGCAGGTGGTGCACTGTACAACGGCGCATCCAATGATGACGACAGGGCTGCATCTGTAACGGTGAACAATCTTGGAGAGGCGTTTGTAGGCGGAAGCGAGATAAATGCGAGTTTTAACAGGGATTATGTTGTGTTTAAGGTGAGCAATAATTTCCTTCAGTCCCCTGCGCCCCTTACTTCTAACATCTACTATACACGTGCTGATCTCTTCTGGTCCGACAACTCTCTTATTGAGGACGGTTACCATCTTGAGCGCAAACTCGGCACATGTGATTCCGGAGGTTCCTGGTCGGCGGTGCCTGGCTCACCATTTGCTCCGGGAACACTGACCTATATAGATGATACTCTGAATATAGGATCAAGCTACTGTTACCGTGTAAGGACATATACTGATGCTGGAGGCACATCAAGATGGGCACAGAAGGAGGTAACTACAACGACCCCGTTTGCACCTACAGACCTTACAGCAACGAAAGTTGATACAACTAACATTGACCTTACCTGGATTGACAACTCAACAACACAGGATGGGTTTGTCATAGAGCGCTGTTATGGAGCTGGCTGCAGTGTCTTCTCAGAGCTACAGATAGTCGGCTCAGCGGTCACCTCGTACACAGATGACAGTGCCTGCGGTTCAGATCCCTACACATACAGGGTAAAGGCTTTTCGTACCACAAGATGGAATACCGGGTACAGTAATACTGCAACTGCGACAACGGATGCTATTCCTGATGCTTCTGCCCTGAACATTTCAGCCCAGCGCCTGACTGAGGCAGAGATCGGGCTGTCCTGGACAGCGGTAGCCGTTGATGAGACAGACTACTCTTTAGAGCAGTGCGTGGGCTTACCAGCTGTCTGCACGGATGACCTGGATTTTACTGAGATAGCGTCATTAAGTGTAGATACTCTTAGACCTGCCATGGTGCTTCGCATGGATGAGGCCTCATGGAGCGGGGCTGTTGATGAAGTTGTCGATGCTTCCGGTAGTGATAATCACGGTTATGCCGTTAACGGCGCAAATACTGTAGCAGGCGGACAGTTTGACAGGGCAGGTAACTTTGACGGTGGCAATGACTATGTAAGCGTGCCTCACAGCAGTGATATCAATCCGACAGGAGCTATTACTGTAGAGCTTTGGGCAAAGAGTGATACCTCAACATGGAACAATAGTTATGTTCTTGCTAGTAAGAGGAACGCATATATATTAGGTCCTATGATCTCTACGAAGGAGATGAGATTCTATATTTATTCGTCAGGTGGTTGGAGGTATGCCTCATATACTTCCTCAATAGATATAACGCAGTGGCATCACTATGCCGGCACATTTGACGGAACCAACATAAGGCTTTATATAGATGGCGTAGAGGTTGCTGTAACACCGTGGACCGGAACCATTAATGCTGATAACGGATATCTGTCGATCGGACGTGACGATGGTCAGAACAGGTATTTCAACGGGCAGATAGATGATGTTGCTATTTACGGCATGGCGTTGCCGCTTTCGGAAATAGTTGATCACTATAATAACGGGGTATCTACGATAAAGCGTTCTTACAGTGATACTGGGCTTATTCAGGATCAGGACTATACATATCGTTTGAAGTCGCTGAAGAACGCGACATGTACCTGGGAGACTGACTATTCAGTCCTGGTTACTGCAGAGACGACGCTTGTGGCTCCCAGTGACCTTGCGGCAAATGTTATAAATACAACACAGATCGATCTTACATGGACAGACAACACGTCTACAGAGACAGGATTCATTGTTGAGCGCTGTGTTGGGGCGACATGCGATTTTTCAGTTGTAGATATGACGGATTCTGTTGGCGCTAATGTAACTGCTTATTCTGATACAGGAATATGCGAGGGAATTGATTACAAGTACAGGGTCAAGGCGGACAGGGACACTGCTCCTGTGTGGCAGAGTACATGGAGTAATATAGCTTCTGCATCAACGCCCGGGATAGCGGGTAATGACCCTGATTCACTTGTAGCTTCGATGGTGTCTGAATCAGTTATGGATATTGAGTGGATGAGCCATACAACAGACCAGACCGGTTTCACTATAGAAAGGTGTACAGGAGTCATGGGCTCTGCTGATTGTGACAATCTTCCTCCCGGTGAATTTACCGAGATAGCTACATGGGAAGGCTGGTCAGATGCTCTTCTTATGATGGCTATGGAGGAAGGAGCCTGGAGTGGTGTTGCGGATGAGATAATCGATACATCGGGCAACGGCAATCACGGAACAGCATATGGCGGTGTCACTACAATTGCAGAAGGACATGAAGGGCGGGGCGGCAGCTTTGACGGCAATAATGATGTGGTTGAGACGCTGTTGTGGATCGACCAGTCATCTGCTTCAGTGCCTGGTGTAACAATGGAGGCATGGGTCTACCCGACAAGCGCAAGTAGCGGAAGGCATCATGTGATAAGCACGGATAACGGCGGTTATGATTGGTCGCTTCTAAGGAGTGGCGGCAGCTGGACAGTCTATTATGGGACCGGTGAGTTCAATACAGGCCTTAGTGTAGATGTGAATGAGTGGCAGCATGTAGCTGCTGTTTTTAAACCGGGCGTTGGGGTCACCTTCTACAAAAATGGTTATGAGTCGGCATCAACCGGAAGCATCGCCTATGATGCCAATGATGTCGGTATAGCGATAGGGTCGCGTGGTTCAGGCGGTGAGTATTTTGCCGGCCGTATAGATGATGTTGCTGTATTCGGGAGTCCTAAGACATCAGCGGATATTAAAAGTCATTACGAC